>Ga0206125_10001574_pt1 | contig 26441 bp, 30 predicted proteins | sample Helgoland_Spring_4_FD_148598 | JGI IMG/M metagenome (GOLD analysis project Ga0206125, IMG submission 148598) | Pelagic subsurface seawater microbial communities from Kabeltonne, Helgoland, North Sea - Helgoland_Spring_Bloom_20160331_1 | ecosystem: Environmental > Aquatic > Marine > Epipelagic ... | reverse complement strand
GTTATTGAAAAACTAAATGAAATAATTAAAGACACAGATTACAAATTTGAAAAGAAAATTAGTAGTATTTTATATAAGGGACATCAACGGGCATTTTCAGAAGAAATCAGATTAGAAAATACTAGAAAACTAAAGGAATCCGATGTTGCCAAATATTATAAAACATATTTTTCAACTAACAATTTTATAATCGGTATATTTGGAAATCTTGATACCAAACATTATAACACTATGATTTCACAATTATCTAAAATGAAAAATATGTCACAATGTAAATATATTCCGTATACTATTACCATCAAGGAACCTATAATTTATTATAAAAAAAAATCTCAAATATCGAATCTACATATATATTTTAAGTTAGATTACACATTATTTGATGATAAATACTATAATTTAAGGGCATTAAATCAAATTCTATCAGGCGATTTAAATTCATTATTGCTCAAGAAATTAAGAAATGAAAATGGGTTAGTTTATTTTTGCGCTACCGATTTTGATTTAGATAATTGCGAACCTGGTCTTAGTTTATTTGAAATTAACACATTATGTAACTCCAAAAATCTACTAAAAGTAATTAAGTATATTTTTGAAATACTTATTGATGTTAAAAATAATTATATTAGTGACCAATACATTAATGCGTATAAAGATGATATAGATTTAACTAAAATTAAAGAAGAGTTTTCTAAACAACCGTTAGAACAACTTACGGTATATTCCAAATATTATTTATGGGATCACCCCATTAAATCGTTTAATGACGAATTCAAATATCTTAAAAATATTTCTAAAGAAGGAATACAGTCATTAGCTAATGAAATATTTCAGAAACAGAATGTGTTGGTTTGTTATGATGGATCTAAACAGATGAATACATCTATTGAAGAGATGATTAATAATTTATAAAAAATTGATTTCATTATTTCATTTGGTTTATTGGTTATATCACAATGTTTTCTAAGATTAATCTTACATTCTCAATTTGCTTTGTGTTTGTTCCACTAATAAACTTTAGCGGACAAGCTAACGCTTGTTGTTTTACGATGCCACCTAAAGTTGTTAAGATAAGCAAATGGGCGTTTTCTCTTCCTAATATAGAATCAGATTCTTATATTCATAAATCGCACGAGTGTCCGACAGGCTATAATCTTGAATCACAACATAGTCATATTGTTTCAAAATTTGATATACACCATATTATTAATATAGACATTCATGGATATAGTGTATGTTGTGAAGAAACCATAAATGATTATTATACCCTAATTACAGTTAAAAATAAAACTATAAATGCCTCCTAAGTATATAAGGTATCTTTCGTATTTTCATAATCATTTTTACTACAAATGTCCTTTAGTTCTTCTACAGTATTTAATATATTAGAATTTTTTATATTACCGAAAAAATATTGTTGTAACATAGCGGTTGTGAGTTTCAATCCTTTCACTGCTTTATAAAAATCGGCGAATTTATTCTTTTGACCCGGAATAAACTTTTCAAACATCGTTTTTATTTGCGCCTTTGTAGAATACTTAAACTCTACATCCAAATCAATTCGTCCAGGCCGTGTTAAGGCTTTATCTAACACCATTTTACAATTTGTAGTCATAAATATAATTTGATTGTCTACATGTGATATTCCATCTAATGAATTTAATAATCCACTAAAGGAAATGCCTGATTTATGTTCATCATTTTTCTTTCGTGCTTCAAACAGAACATCAATATCTTCAAGCACTAATATAGTATTTTCAGGTATTTTTCTTATAGCACGCATAAAATCCACATCATTCATATCACTAACAAAATGAAGCAATGCAACATCCATTTTCAATTCTGATGCTAAACTAAATATTAATGAACTTTTACCAGTTCCAGGATACCCATGAAATAACATATTATATTTGTAGGGAATCCCTAAGTCATTGTAAGTTTTTTTAGTTTCTTCGGATAAAAAATCCTTGATTTTATCGTATATTTTAGTTTCAGTCCCACCTAAATAAATTGTATCTAAATTCCTATTAGGACGTTTTTCAATTGTTTCCCAGTAATCATCCCATATATATATTGTAGTTTTATCCACTTCCTTATTTTTATCTAATATAAATTTAACATAATACTCAGAAGCACTATCAACAAAATCGGTTAATATATCTAATTTGGATTTATCGATATAAATATAATTTATAATATGAATTTTTGTATCGTCATTTAATCCTACGGGTGTTCCTAATTCCTTAATTAAAATATAAATTGCGGTTTCTTTGTATTTTAATACATGTAATCCACTCCCTAATTTATTAAATAATTTATTTTTCTTATCTTTCATCTTAAATTTGCTACAAAAAACTATATTACCCTTTTTCTCATCGCAAAAATCTAAATCACTATCTAAATCTAAATGATTTACACCAAAATATTTAATACAATTGGACAGATGGTCGCTTTCGTCAATTTCTATTTTTTTTAAAGCGGGATCATTTATAATATTCATTTTATGAATTATACAACTTACATTTTTAAATCACTTTTCTAAATATTATTCATAAATTGTGTTTAACTTAGGAGCGAACGTTTTTATAATATTCACATTGTATTTTAACGGTTCATTAAATTTATTATATTTATTAAATTTATTTAATTCATTTATTTCATATTTAGTATTAGTATTAGTATTAGTATTAGTATTAGTATTAGTATTAGTATTAGTATTAGTATTAACATTAACATTAACATTAACATTAGTATTAATATTAGATTTAACCATCGATAAATAACTACCCATTAATTATAGTGAATAATTTTTTTAATAATTATTAACCTAAAGAAATATTTATATTAATAATTATATGAGTCTTATTATATTAGATAATGATTTAGAAAAGTTTAAAACACTTATTACTAAAAATGATATATCACCTGATTTAATAGTATGTTATTTCACGGCATCATGGTGTGGTCCATGCAAACAAATCTCTCCTACAGTAAGTAATATAGATGAAAATAATGAACATATAAGGGTAATAAAAATAGATGTAGATGATTGTGAAGATATATCTGAATTTTGTAAAATAGATTGTATGCCTACATTTAAATTTTATAAAAATAATTCAATTGAACCAGTTCATAGCCTTTCGGGTGCGGATCCAACAGATTTAATCAATACTATAGAATTATTATTGAATACTACAAATAATGAAACTAATGAAAATAAACACTATGAAAATTTAAATAATAATATTGATAATTTTTAATAAGTTATTTAAAAAAAATATAATACTATTTAATATGAGTGAATTAATTGAAACTTTAAAATTAGAGATTGAAACTTTAAAATCCAACAATGAACTATTAATCTCTAAAAATAAAAATATGTATAATAAAAACAAAAATCTTAAACGAAGTAATTTAAGATTCCGTAATTTATTAGTAAAACTAAGATCAGTTAATGATAATGATAATAATGATGATACAATTGCTTGGGATATTATTAGTGATATAGAATTTTCAACTATAATGTAGATGATATTAATCTACTTATATTATATGCGAAGAAAGAAGCTATTCCACCATATATTGATACACTACCACCAGATATATACCATGGTTCGTTTGTATATCTAGATTTTACGACACCAAGTATAAATAATGCGACTATTACAGATATATAAGTATTAATATATTTTTTTTTGTAATTTATTTTAAGTGCTATGAAATATATTATTAGAGGAATCATTCCAAAACACACAAACGAAATAAACATAGCAACTGCCTTTTTTTCGGGTGTAATAGTATCTTTTGATTTAGTGTATTCTTGTTCGGCAGTTACACTAATAAATTCACCAGTACCCATTGAGATTGCGTCCGATAACAATGTAGCTAAACCTAGGATAAAAATATATTTATAATTTAATTTACTCCCTTCTATTCCCGATATTATATTAAATATAGTTATTATTCCATCGGTTCCACCCATCATAATTGTCCGTAACAACACCTCTTTAATCATATAAATACACATTATTTTATTTTATAGTTTATTTTTACTAGTTTTATAGATAAATAATAAAACCACACATAGTTAAGAATTATAAATGGTAGCACAAATATGGTGTAATTATAATGAATACTATTATACATTAAGAATACTAAATTTGTCATATTAATTATCCTAAATCCTAAGAATGATAGCCATAATAATAGGGTATGTAAATTAATATTCCTAAAATAATAATTGTTTATAGCAAACCATCGTGTATTTAAAAATAGTGTGCTCCCTTCACTCATTATACCATATGCGTAAAATATTGGATTTTTATACGATATATATGACCCTATAAGAAAACATATATGATGGACCATCATTTCATTTATGTCTCCAGTATCTATTAATTTTGCTAAATATAAATATATGTCTGTTAAGATAAACACTACATTATATTTTACAACTTCATTAAAATCAGTATAATCTATTATATTACCTAAAAATAATAGAGAACCAACTAATGATATTAAAGCGTTGAATAAGCTGGAAATTCTACACGTAAGTTCAATATCCATATTGTAATATTTACTGAATCCAAAAACAATAAAACTATTAAAGATTAAATATATAATCATTTTATTTAGATTTAGTACAAAAACTTTAAATTTATTTTAATTTATTTTAATTTATTCTATATTTATTTATATTTATTTATATTTATTTATATTTATTTATATTTAATAGTTTTATTGTTTAATTAATCTATATTTAATTTCTTTTAATTTAATTAATCTATATTTAATTTCTTTTACTATTATATAAATGGTAAAAAGTGCAAGTGGTAAAGTAGGATTAAGATCGTTCACAGTTATTGATGCCGGCAAACATGGTGGATGTAAAACAAAATTTAGAGGCGGCTTATACAAATCGCGGAACCCGCAGGCGGCAGCTAAAAAGGCATTTAAAGAATTATGTCGTGTAAAAAAAATTCGTGGCGTGTGTACGTTAATAATAACTATAAAAGAAACAACCCAAGGTAGCACTAAAAAGGCATTTTCATACAAACTTAATAGACACAAATTAAAAGTTCCGAAAATAATTAATATCGGTAACAGTCAAATTGTTTACGAATACGAATCCGTAGCAAAGGCGGTAGATGTTCCATTACCATGTAGAAAACCTGGACAAACACGCGGACGTAAAAAACGTCGCACAGCTAAAAGGACACTTAAACCAAATAATGTAACCCGTTTATTAAAACGAATATCTAAAAGACTTCAAATATAAATAAAATAAAATAAAACTTATTGACTAAGATGTTGTGAAATATGTTTGTTAATTTCAACAAACGTCATATTTGGTGCATTTTTAAGTGGAATTCCAAAGATTTTAGAAAGATCCTTATTTGGAAGGAATTTTCGTTTATCTGCTTGGATTTGTAAATTCTTTTCTTTAATATATGTTGAAACCGATTTCATAACTTCAGCCTTAGTTAATTTAGTACCTTTATCTACTGTAAGAAATTGTTCGAGTTCGTTGCTTAAATTCATCTTAACTTGTGGTCGTTTCTTTTTAATACGGTTCGATTTATCACCCTGCCGAACCATCTTATGTAATACCTTTAATTCATCCTGTAATCCACGAGTAGCTTTACTCATTTCGGTCAGATGAGACGAAAGGGACACAAAAGCAGTATCAATATTTTCAAGAAGCATCGTTTTATCAGTCATTTTATACCTTATATTATAAGGCAAACTTTAAGTAATTTAATTAAAAAAATTATTATTTCAATTTTATAACAAAATTAATAAATCGCCAAATTTTTCAACAAGTAATTTAGAATAATCACTTAATTTAGTGTTATAATATGATAATACCTCTGCCATATGGACACTCTGAGAATCAATCGCACATTGATTAAAATATGGTAATGTTACTTCTAATTTAATATCATTTACTTCGCAAAAATCGTTTACATGTATTGATTTTTGATAATCATTTAAAACCCCCGGATTTAATTTTTCAGCGGGTTCACTTGAAAAATTATTATTTATTCTTAAACTATCATTTTTAAAATATATACCACCATTGGGAATAATACATGTATCTTGTAAGGATCCATCAGACCTTTTTACTAAATAAATATTATTCTTAATATTTGTATATTTAAATGATATTATTTGTTCATTAATCATAAATTCTATATTAGTACACTCAAATAATAATTCATTCGATGAATGGAACATAACTATCCCAGCAGGAATATCATATTTATCTTGAATACCATTAATATATCGTTCGTTAAACTCACTATCTTTATAATCATATAATTTATTATCATACATATCCTTACCTAAATATCTTGAAGAAAATCCGAGACATACGATTACTTCTTTTATTTTATAAATTATTTCTTGGCTATTATTGAATATTATAATATCATTATCACGATTCGTTATAATTTTACTAATATTAGACTCTCCTACGATGACTGTATCGCCATGCTTTTCCAATTTAATTTGTCCTGCTAAATAATCAGTCTCAACGATGATTGATGCACTCATAATATTATATTAATCATAATCATAGTTTAAATCAATTTTTTATTAAATTTGTTTATAAATATATAAACAAAATATAAAATTATATTAGATGAGTAATTTTAATACTACATTTAATATTAAAGATTATGTGGTTGATAGACGACGGATCGGAAAAGGTTCATTTTCAACTATTTATAAATGTAGACATAGTGATACCGATAAACAGTATGCTTTAAAAGAAATTACTATTGATAAAAATAAAAACAAAACAAGTATTAAACGTGAATTTGAAATTATGCGAAAATTAAATCATGAAAATATAGTAAAAATTCATGATGTTATTATAGATACACAACTTAATAATATATACTTCATTATGGATTATTATGAATATGGTGATTTATCTAAATTTTTAAATAAAAAACCATTAAAGGAAAAATTTACACGCAAATATATGAAACAATTATCAAATGGTCTTAAATATTTACTAGATAACAATATTTTACATCGCGATTTGAAACCACAAAATATATTATTATCCAAAAATTATGATATCAAAATTACAGATTTCGGATTTGCCACGTATTATACTAAGGACACAATAATAAACACCTTATGTGGTAGTCCTATGTATATGGCCCCTGAAATTATAACCAAAAATGGCTATGATTATAAATCAGATTTGTGGTCGGTTGGTATAATCTTATATGAAATGATACATGGTTATACACCATTTAATGTTCAAAATTTTATAGAACTCATTAAAGAAATCAAAAAGAAGAACATTATAATTAAAGTCGATGTTTCCGAATCCTGTAAGGAACTCATTTATAGTTTATGTAAAACAAATCCGTATGAAAGAATTAATTGGTCAGAGTTCTTTGATCATCATTGGTTTGATAATGATGAAATTATCAATGATGAAAATAAATTATTTAATGTTAGTTTTAATAGTTTACCTAATATAAATAAATATAATATAAATGAAAAACAATTTTGTTCCTTTAGACATAAAAGTATAAATGATAACGAAAGTAATTTAGAATTTAATTTTCTAGAAGATAGTCAAGACGCATTAGATGAAGACGAATTAGATGAAGACGAATTAGATGAAGACGAATTAGATGAAGACGAATTAGATGAAGACGAATTAGAAGATTATAATAGTGATGTTTATATTTCGGCAGATGAAACAAATCAATATTTAGATGAATCCTCCAATTTGGAACCATCTAACCATAATGGCACTTGTTATGCTGATTTAGAGAATGAACTATCATTTATAGAAGTGGTTAAACCTATAGATATACCTCAAAAAAAAAATGAGTTTATATTTGTAAATCCAACAGATATGAATACTATAAGTTTACCTAATAGAAAAAAAACAATAACCGACAGCTTTAGAGAATACTTGTATTCGTCGATGAAAATTCTTAAATACTCATACGATTATATGAGCAATAATTCTATTTAGAATATTATTTATATTTTATACGGGTGGTTTAAGCCCCCAAAAATTATCGGGCATCTTAGGTGGTTTTATATTAAATACTGGATAAGCACTATCTCTTAAGATTTGCTCTTGTGTTCTCGCTTTGTTAATATGTTCATTTGTGTAAAATAATGGACTATTTCTGTGATTTTTAGAAGGTGGTGCTGGATATGTTAATGTTCGATACGGCAATCCTTCGCCAAGTTTAATGACCTGAACATTTGATTTGACATTTGGTTCGCAAATCTTAATGTAAACTTGTGGTGGGACATAGACACTTCCAAGTCCAACATAATAACTGTTAGGATAAAATAATTTAAATTCAAAAGCACTTCCATCGGTTATAACTGCACCAGCATTAATCATATTCGAAAATGCCTGGTCGGGTGAGTACCATGGTAAGCCTGACCCACTAAAAGAATATCCAAAATCCGGTGGATTCGCAGCCCAATACACAATTTTCACATTTGATTTCGGTATTTTTAAATTCCCCTTAACAACTATATTTCCGTCCTGTTTTGATTCTACAACGCCGTTGCAAAAATCATCATCAAAATGTAATTTTCTCCAATCGTAATTCATATAATATAGTATTATAAAAAAACTTTTAGAAAAAGTTTTAAATCAAAAAGAAACTTTTAGAAAAAGTTTTAAATCAAAACAAAACTTTTAGAAAAAAAAAAAATATTATATAATATTAATGAAATCAACAAAATATAGAAGATTAAAAAAATCTACTCATAAAATTAGTCAAAGAATGAGTCAAAGAATGATTAGAGGTGGCCAAAGAATGAGTAAAAGAATGAGCAAAAGAATGAGTAAAAGAATGAGTAAAAGAATGAGCAAAAGAATTAGCAGAGGTGGACAAAGAATGAGCAAAAGAATGAGCAAAAGAATTAGCAGAGGTGGACAAAGAATGAGTAAAAGAATGATAAAAAAAAGTGCGTTAAAAGGTGGTGCTACAGCTCCAGATCAACCTCCTGTATATGTTATTTTTGCTATGGGTCCAAGTGCCAGTGGTAAATCGTTTGGAATAGAAAACACACTAATACCATTATTAAAGAAAAAAATAAATCCAGCTATAAATACGGTATATACAATTGATGGTGGAGATATGAGAGCGGCAAGTTGTTTTTACCAATCCAAGTGGGCAGAACTATGTAATGATTTAAAGTGTAATAAAACAACCGGTGATGGGTGTGTTGATTGTATTAACATTTATAACTCCTATTTTAAAGCAAAAGAAACTAAAAAACGAATGACAGGTCTTTTATTAACAAAAATTATAGAGGAACCAACCCCAACCCCAAATGATAATTGTAAGGAAATTATGAAACAGAAATGTAATGATATTTCTGACATGGAAACTGAAATGGGGCAGTTTTTTGTTGACGATTATGTTGAACGTATTAAATGTTTTGCAACTAAAAAAAAAGTCGGTTCTGCAACGGAGCTCGCCGCTGCAGATCAGAATCCTCCTATCGAAAAACTCCCACCATTATGTATATGTTTTGTTGACACATTTAGTAGCTCGCTGGTGCCCGGCCGGGGCGGTATAAACACGTCTATTGAAGCGAAAATTAGGAAAATTCAAGATCTTTTAAATAATCCCATTAAACAAATAATATATTTTTATAATACAGCACCAAAACGTGTTTGTCAAATAAAAGGTAAGAAACGTCAATATGAAGAAGGTAAAGGATATAGTGATGCAAACCACGACTCGGTGGACAAAGCCACACAAGAATTTTTTAAGTTAAAATTATTTCCAGCGAAACCTCGACCACTGCTACGTCTTCCACAACCACAAGAAAAGTCTTCTGACTCCGTCCCTCATTTTTTTTTAAATTTCAATATGGCAGTGCCAGCGAGAGTAGTGGCGGGGGAGGACCCAGAGCTAGATGTAGACACACTTAACATATATAATTATGGTGACAAACAAATAAAAATACAAAACACTGATATAGATTTTATTGAACGTTTAGTTAACCAATTTAATGCTATACCTAATATTCAAACATTAGATTTGTTTGGGAGCTCCCTGGGAAAACTAAATAAAGTATTGAAAAGGGCGGGTGTCGTGGAGATCCCAATTAGCGTCAGAGAGAGAGGGGTACACCGCCAAGGGGGGGTTAAGGGAAATAAAGAAGGCGAAGAGTATGAGGATGATGTGTGATCCAGTAGAAAATATTAATTTAGTTAGAAAAAACTTTTAGAAAAAGTTTTACTTAAAAATTATTTTTATTATATTTTTTTTAAAAGTTTATTTATATGGTGCCTAAAACTTATGTGCCAAATTCATTATCCTCTATTAATAAAAAACTACAGAAACAATATTTAAAAAAGTCTCAAAAGTTGGCAAAAAAAGGTATATATTTTAATAGACCTAAAATAAACTCTTTTAAATCAAAAGAATCATCGCATATTATTAAGGCAAAAAAAATGTATAAAATAGATTCGTTAGTTCCTTCTAAAATACTAGAAAGAAAAACTAAATGTTCTTTAAAAGGTCTTAAAGCCATAGTTAAAAAGGGTGAAGGTGCATATTATTCATCCGGATCACGACCTAGTCAAACCAGTCAATCATGGGCATATGCTCGTTTAGCGAGCGCACTCACAGGTGGTAAATCATCTAAAGTAGATTATCATATTTTAAAGAAACATTGTAAGCCTAATTCCAAGGCATTAAAATTAGCCATACACACCCAGTCAGTGATAAAACCTAAAGTATCTTTAGAAGGTGGTAGAAGTTCAAACAAAAAAGAATCTAAAAAACCATCGAGAAATAAAAAGAATGAATTGGTGTTTAAAGATTGGCCTGAATTTAAACCAAATTTATCACCACAACAAATATTTCAAATGGGTAGCTTTGGTGGCACATATTTTAGAACTATAAATTCTAAAGTAGTAAATAAAAAATTACTAAATCAGCATAAGGAATTTATTAAACAAGGGTGGTTCAAAAATTTAGATATATCTAAATATGTTACAAGTGATACATGTGATCCATCAATTAATAAATATAAAGTTAGAAGTGGTCTAAGTCTTGAAGAATGGGAACGTAGTGGCTGGATAAAATCCGTTGATCCGTTTGGTTGGTTTCAATGGTATTGCAGATTTTATTGTGGACGAAGATGCGATGATGATAAACGTCAAGTTGACAGATGGGTCAAGTATGCAGGCGAAAAATCTGGTCGCTGGCGTATCCGATTAATAAATATGTGTAATAAAAAAGGTAAAAAATATGATGATTTTAGTGTTAGTCCTGTAATTAGACAAGGATTGCAACATTGGGGCTACAAAATAACAGCTACAGATGTTAAGTAATTAATACTTTTTAGGAAAAAGCTTAGTTTTGTTCAAACTTTTTTAACCTTTTTAAGAAAAAGGTTGACCAAAAAATAATAGTTTAGTTTTTTTAAACGTTTAGTTTATTTTTCTGAAATTGGAAAGTTTTTTCGACGGGCTCTCTCCCCCCGTTTTTGGGGTATACACAACTTTAATTTCCTTATAATTTCTATATTTTAATATTAATTTTAAGACCTTAATTTCTTATATAAACATACTAAATAATAAAAAGAATACAAAAAGAATAAAAAAGAATAAAAAAAGAATAAAAAAAGAATAATAAATAACTTAAAAAATAATAATATTATATATTATATTATAATAATGGTATTATATGAATGTAAATGTTGTAATTTTTCTTCTAAATTAAATAATAACTATAATAGACACCTTAAAACACCTAAGCATCAGTCAAATATAGCAGAACTCCCACCTAATACAACAAAGGATGAAACAGTATACACAAAGTATACACAAAGTATACACAAAGTATACACAACTATAATAAATGAACCAATAAATTGTGGATTTTGCGATAAACTATTTAAGTCTAAACAGAGCATGTACAGGCATAAGCGAATGTATTGTAAAGTTAAAAATGAAAACGATACCAATATTAATGATTTAAAAACTATGATTCATAAACAAAGTAGTCATATAAACAAATTAATTGATAAAGTAGGAACGACTAATATTACGAATAATACGAATACTAATAATATTATTCAATTAAATAATTATGGAAAAGAAGATATTAGTCACATAACTGATTTAATGAAAACTAATTTATTAAAGGGACCCTATAATATGATTCCTAAACTTATAGAACACGTCCATTTTAATAATGACAAACCTGAAAATCAAAATATAATTTTACCGAACAAAAATGATAATAAAATCAAAATATTTAGTGACAATAAATGGATTTATAAGAATAAAAATGAAGTTCTAGAAGACCTTGTAGATGGCAAGTATTTTTTACTTGATACTTACTATGAAAATATGAACAAAGATGAACTGTCACAATTTAATAATACTATTTATGAAAAATTCAGGAATATTTACGATGAAAAAGATGTAGTATTCCATTATAACTTAAAAAAAGAATGTGAATTGATGCTACTAAATAACAGATGATTTTATTTTTTAGAACTATATATCATTCCTAATCGCGCATGTGTTCGTCCAACATAAGTTTTGTTGTTATACGAAAATGAACTTAATCCTTGTTTCTTAGCACTTAACATTTGTTTAAAATAGGCATTTAATTTTCGTTTTGGTCCTACACGTTTAGCGCTCCCCCGTTTACCTTTCACCGATTTGCGCTGTTTAACTCTACTCTTACCCATTTTATAATATAGCCAAACATTTTAATTCTGTATTCACCAGAAATAAAATGTCACTATTAATTATAATTACCACAAACTTAATGTATTAAATAAACCTGTATTGGCAGTAGTAGTAGCAGTAGCATTAGCATTAGTAGTAGCAGTAGCAGTAGCAGTAGCATTAGTATTAGCACTAGCATTAGTATTAGCATTAGCATTATAACTTCTAGTTTGGAACCGACTTAAATTCGTTGGATGATAGGCCTTAATATATTCGTCCATAGGTGTATCACTCATTGACCTATTACATTCGCCACAAATTGGCAATAAATTGTCTAATGTATTTGGTCCTCCTTTAGATTTAGGTTGGATGTGACCGGCCTCAAAATTCAGTTGGCTAATAACATTAATGTTGCAGCAAATACATTGGACAGAACCAACCGATACGCCTATATTTTGATGCCATGATTGTTTTCGAATGCTTTGTGGCACTTTAGTTTTACTGTTAGATTTAGGTTTTGGAAGAGTAATATCTTCTCCTGTTTGGTCTTTAATAATATATTTGACCCAATCATAGCCATAATCATTTGATTTATGGGTAAATAACCCTAAATACATGCTTGTTTCTTTACATTTTTTCTGTATTTTTAATGGATCTTTATAGGTCTTATAATTGGGATAATGGGTGACTGACCATTGTGACAACTTAGTATTGTAATCTTCTAACAAAGTCTGTAGTTTAACACTGCTATCAAGTTCTAATTTCTCGGTAAGAATACCTAATGCTTCTTGGAAATCATTTTTATTTAAATGTGGTCTTCGAACGCGTTTAGTATTTGATTGCGACCAAATATCAGGGTATTTTTCAAAGAAATAGAGTGCGACTGTTTCCGGAATATTTTTATCAATCGATTCTGGAAATTCTGGCAACGGTGTGTTCTTATTTATAAGGGTATAGTTTCGTTTTAATTCATCAATAGAATTTACTTTAACAATTTCGATAGATACATCAATTAATTCATAGCCCATATATGTTAATTTTTTTAAGGCATTAAATCGGTGTTGACCATCCACTAAAAAATAGGTGTTATTGCATAGATGAATATTAATAACACCCATAAAATTAAAACTATTATATTTTTTATTGTATAGTTGCTGATATTCTACGATTTCTTCTACCTTAGAAGAATCCATAATACGCTGTTCATTCGGAATAGTTATATCAAACCCAATTAAGTCTTTATTATTTATTTTACCGATGATTCTGTTACCAATTTGAAAATGTGTAGAGAGTTTTTGCTCCATATTCTTATACTTAAAACCTATTTTATGTTTAAATACTTTTTAGAAAAAAGTAAAGCAAAAAATACTTTTTCAGAAAAAGGTTAAAAAGGTTGACCAAAAAAATAATAGTTTTTGTTAAACTTTTTTTTTAATTATATTGTAATATATTATAATGAGTAATAGTGAATATAGTCATTTAAATTTAAGTGAACTTAACCTTAGATTAGATTTAGCAACTAAATTTTCAAAATTGTCTCAACAAGAATATATAAATACGGAGTGGCGGGGTGATGGTGGGGGGGGGACTAATGAAAAAGGAATAAAAGATGATTGGGAATATGATTTGCGTGAAAATAAATATAAAATTAAATTATTAAAAGAAGCAATTTTAAAAAAAGAAAGTAAATTAGCATCCAAACCAATTCATAAACCACGTTCAAAACATAATCTACCACCTAAGCCGACATCAAAAACAAAATTAAATCATTATGCTTCTATTTTTAATGATTTTAATAATGAAATGTCAAGTAGATATAATCACCGAAATAATGAATCTATTACTCCAACTATTAAAGTAAGTAAAGAGCATTTTATGGATCATGAATTATATAAAAAAATAGATTTACGTCCTGGATTTTTTGATTTTGTTATCGGGAACGTTCAAAGTGGAAAAACAAATGTAATATTATCCCATTGTCATAAAATAATATCGTCTGGTCCTAATATGGTTTCAATAATAATTACGCGTAATTCAATAGCCGATTCAAAACAAATATATAGTAGAATTGAATCGTTTAATAAACAAATTACCAATAAAGCCCATATTTTAAAACCACAAATTATTAATTCTAAAATTGTAAATTTCCCTCAAAAATGTGAGGCATTTCCAATTCGTTCAAAAGATACTACAAGTTGGTGTAATACTATTATAGCTTTAGGTAATAAACCCCAAATAGAAAATTGTATTGAATTAATAAAACGAAATAAACATCTTAAATTTTGTATTTGTATAGATGAAATAGATTTATTTACTGGGGAGGGTGGTACAATAGTAGAAAGTGTTCATAAATTACTTAATCCTAAACATAAAGATGAAGCTCCATATCATGTATTAGGTGTAACTGCTACACCACTTGCTATTATTATGGATATTAAAAAATGGAAAATATTTCCAAAAAGATTATTTAAACTTGAAACAACACCTGATTATTTAGGATTAAATAGTCCCCGATTAATAACAGAAAATGTAGAGTCATCTGAAAGAATGAAAGGTAAAACACCATTAGAAAATGAATTAAAAATAATAGATAAAATACTTGACAATTGTGATATTACAAAAAGACGTTTTTGTGTAGCATTAATCTTATCAACTATACAAAACGATAATCAAACAGCACTTTTAGAAAATATAATGAAACGAAATACAGATAAAGGGTGGTGTGGATTAGTTTATAATCAAAATAGTGTTTCATTAAACCCACCCATAAGAGTTGGGGATTTTGAAATTAGTGAAATAACTGATACTATATTAAAAGGTGTAAATATTAAAACAGGTAAAGATATAGGTAAAGATACATATATTGATAATCCTGGAAATGCCATACAAAATGCTTTGAAATTTTTAAAAGATAATGGTAAAACACAAATTGTAATTGTGTCTGGTAAAAAGGCAGACCGAGGAATAAGTTTTGTAGATGGTGATTATGATAATGACTTACAATATCATTTAACAGATTTATATATACGTAGTGAAATAAAAACATCCAAAAAAACAGGTCTAACTAATCTTGATAAAAATTTACATTGTGAAAGTTTAATTCAAAAATTGCGTATATTAGGTGTTTATAATGATGTTGATAATAGTGTTCTGAAGAAACCTTGTTTTTTATATACAGAAAAAGAAGATGTTCCGTATGAATGTAAATTACATTTATGGGCAACTAAAGAGTTGCATGAAGAATTAAAGAAATGTTATAAGCAAATACAATTATTTCAGGATAAATTAATTCGTATTACTGCAGGAGGTAAAATATTTGATACGTTTGAAGATTGGCAATCTGAATTAGAAGAAATAAAACAAAAAGTAGGAGATGCGCCTAAAATTTTATCTGTAAGAAAAAAAATAGAAAAGGGTCGATGGTTTAAAGAATCTGATACTGAATTTAATGAAATAGAATTCGATAAAGACACACATGGATGGTGTCTTAAAAAATCTAAAATGGGAGACCATGAAAAAAATTGTAATTTTAAAGATGGTTGTGATAGTGTTAAAGCAGAAGTACGCGAAATAATAAAAATATTACATAAAAAAATACCTGAAAGATATTCATTAGATAAACATAAATGTCACCAATTAACAGTCTATTATGATCATTTAATAGATGATTATAAAGATACAGATAAACGCAAAATTGCTATAACAAACTTAGTAACTAATCATGAGTTTAAAAATCAATCAAAAATATTTAAAGATTTAAAGGTCGGAGAAATGGAACATATGTATAAGCTCACCGGTCAAAATTATATTAAAGACCGTAAAAAAGGCACACATGATATAAGAAATAGGTATGAACAATTAACTAAGGGGAGTGAAAACAAAATGATGATAGAACGTGACGGCAATTATATTTATTCAAACAAAGATACACAAAAATCACCACTACAATTTAGGTATGGTTCATATAAAACAAAAGAGACGAGTCATTGTCCGGCATTAATTGATATTAATTTTTTATTTGATTTTGAAGTTAAGATTGGTTCTGAACCTAAATCAAGATTAATAAAATCGCACATTAATTATGGAGATATATTTTGGTGGCAAAATTTAGTTGGAGATGTATTTGTATCAAATAAATCAAAGGAACAATCGGCAGAATTAAAAACAGTGTCAAATACCCAAACACAATCTATAAAACTTTCTAAAAAGGAAAGAAAAATACCGACGAATGAACCGACGAATGAACCAAAAATTGTTGATATTCCACAAGGTACTGTTAGTAAACACAGTTCCGGCAAATCTTCTAAAAAAAATGTAAATAATACAAGTAAATTTAATACTAAAAAAAGTAAACCTCTTAACCCAAGTAATAGTGGTAAAAAAAAATCTATTAACCCTAAACCAAAAGTTGTAGTTAGTTCTAAGGATCAAGCACATATAGATTTTGTTAAAAAGGAACTCCCAATATTAGAGAATCAAATATATGATATGCAAATACAACAATCAATCCTTATTAATTCATTAAACCCATTCACAAACCCTAATCCAATAGTTAAAAATTTATTTAATTATAAAATTCTACCAAAAATAATAAAAATATTATTAGATAATACAAAACAACCATTAGATATGATATTGTGTGATAATAGATTAAATACTGTTTCATGTATACTCGAAAATAAAGAAAATATACTAACACCTGATGAATTATCGCATATTAATTTTCATATTATTGAAATTCATCATGAAACTTTTATTGAACAAACTAAAATACTAAAAGAAAAAATATTAGTAGATATTTTATTTAAAAATGTAAATATACTAGAAGGTGATTATAATGAAATATCTTCACAAAAAAAGTTCAAAAATAAATTTTTATATCCTGATACAAGTGGTAGTGATAAACGTGTTGATGGGTGGCCAACATATCACACAGAATTAATTAATAATAATTTAGACGCAAAAATAATAGTTGGAACTTTTCCAGTTCATCAAAAATATCCATGTTCTAATTTAGGTCGTTATATTAAGGAAAATAAAACAATAATGTATGAATATGGTATACATACTATAATGAAAACGTATATATCAATAAATAAATCTTTATTTAATGAATGGTTAACTACATTTTGGGACCCATTCGGTCGTAATTTAGTCGATTTAGAAAAAGAGGATATATTAGAATCTGTTATACCCGAATATAAGGAAATTTTTTAGTTGTCTCTTAACGTTAAAACTTTTTCTAAAGGCTTAGACCAAAACATTATTTTGTTAAAACTTTTTCTAAAGGCTTAGACCAAATCATTATTTTGTTAAAACTTTTTCTAAAAGTTTATTTTATGTGTAACTGATATAAATTATAATAATTTCCTATTTTATCAACACCATATGCTGACAACCAACCTAAAAGAGTTCCTATTGTATCACCTATAATATTAATAATAGAATCAGGATGTGGTTTTCCACCAGGCCAAAATTTTAAATAGTTATTAATTAAATATAGACCGATTGATGAATTTTCACTTATTTCAAATATGGTGTGTGCTATAATCCACCATACAAATGGAATACCAAAAAAATAGGCTATTATTCCAGAAGCAAAATGTAAATATGTATATTGATCAAATATTTTAAGGCCCATTTAAACTAACACAACATTTTAATTTAGTTGTTTTTTATAATGTGCCATACCTAAAAATGATAGTAAATAAAATAATGGTAATGATTTTAATAATTTTTTAATATTTTTTTCATCTTTAGTTTTATTTTTCGTAGATGGCATTTGTTCCTCTAAATAGTTCCATAACTTTATACCTTTTTTATCATTAGTTTTTTTTAAATCTATAAAATATCCAATAAATAACATCATATCATTATTTAATGTATCTAAATAAGTATTACTGAACATTTCTTGATATACACTAAATATTTGTTCAATTACTTTATCTCTTTCAAAATCTTCTTCGCAACAAATGTCGCCTTTTTTTAAAATATAATTACTAATTTCTTTTTTAATACTCCCTGAATTTTTTTTAGATTTAATTGGCATTATAATATTAGTAAATAAAAAAACTTTTAAAAAATAATAGGTTTTGTTAAAACTTTTGTTAAAAGTTTCGTTAATCCCACAAATAAGTTATAGCTCGCATAATATTCCCTTTATAACCTTGTGGCGTCGAACGGCCCGTGAATTCTTCTAATTCATCAAATCCCATTAACAAATATTCTATAATTTGTTCTGACATCGAATTTTTAACAATAATGTCTCCTTCAATATGGTCCATTAATTCTAGGTTACCGTAAAACGGGTGGCAATCATCTAGCTCTCTTTCTTTAAGGTTTTTATTGGAGAATACATATTCATATGAAATATAGTAATATTCAGATAAATCTTCGTATCTAACAAGTTTAACAGTTGTGGTGACATCACACCATTTAGATTTATCAGATGAATCGAATGGAAGAAATCTAAATGTTTGAGACTTGTTAAAAATCTCGACGTGTTTTGATGGTTCATCCATAGTTAATTATAAAAAATATAAAATATAAAATAATTATCAATTTTAATATAATTTGATGTATCAATCTAAATATTGTAATAGTAAACCATCACCATAATAATGAATGCCAGAAGTAATAAATACATGTATTTGTAATACATCGGATGAAATGACTCCTTATTAAAGCTATTAAATGAAGGGTATTTCTTAGGTGGTGCTATCCATTTGAAAGTGTTATTCATTTCTATTGTTTATCTGTTTATGTTCCTTAAAATTATTAATCAATTTTTAACGGTTAATGGTAAAATAGTAAACTATTAACGGTTCATAGTAAGAATTCTTATAGGCTTAAACTTATTTTCTTTATTTGCTACACCATTATTTAGAATTTCAAGGATTTCCATATTTGATGTTCCAAAGGCATCTGATATACCTACATCTACTCGCCATAATTTATCATCGCATTTACTATTAATATTGTCTTGAACAGTGTGACCTACTACCATATGACCTACATTTAATAATTTATTTACTGTTTCTAAAGAAGAGCAAGTCTTTTTAGATAGTGTTTCATCGCCATAATTTCGGTTCCATATAACACCCTTCTTATCTAAAAAATATTTCTGTATATCTTCGTCTTGCCAAGTTTTTTTCCCTTGTAAATAAAGCCGCATAAGCGTATTTAATTTGGTAATAAAATGAGATTTTTCATCCGGATTAATGTGTTCTGGAAGTATCCCGGCATGCACAAAAATAAAATCACCAATTTTTAATATGACATTTCTAGTACACGACATTTTGTTAAAAATATCACTACCAGGTGAAAATAATTGGTGTCTTTTTTGAATACCCCCTTGTAGTTGTATATCTTTTGTTGATGCATATCGGAAATCACCAAGCAAATTCATAATTTCATGATTTCCAATGAGCGAAAATACCCCCCCTCCGTCGATTTCAGCTTTTAAATGAACTCTATCCATAAAATTTATTAAATCTAATTCTCCAAATGATTCGTCATCACCACGACCCCCACCATCTAATTGATCACCAAGTTGGACTACAACTGTGTCTTTGGGGCTAGCAATCCAATTTTCATTTACATCTATTAAATTGAAATTAATAAATATTTCTTTTGTTTTATTAAAATCGGCATGAAGGTCGCCTATAACTAAAATCCTATTTTTAATTGGTAGAATACCATTATTTTTAGTTTTACACGTAAACGTTGACTTAGATGTTGTAGATGTCGCAGTTATTTCGTTAGTCATACTATAATATAATAAAATAATTATAAGTTTGTTATAATCATTTTTTTTATAAATAATATTTAACGATGTTTTTCTACTTAATTCAACATTCAACATTAATAGAAAGAGAATTAGATACGAATACTAAAATAACTAAAATATTTTTATATGGGGGTATTTCATATATTATTTTACATGCCACATTATTTATAGGAGGTAAAGATGCCTTACTATATAGTTTGAAAGGTTATTTCTGGTTATTTTTCATACTTGATATAGTAATGATAATTATAACTAATAATAAAGATATTGATTTCAATAATATCATTATTTTAATAAAAAATAAACTGTTAACAAGTAGTCCAAAAAAACACAAAACAAAACCATCTTTACCACCTATAAATAAATACAAGCCTATTAAAGAACCTAAGAAAGTAACATTTGTTGAAGAGTCCGAATATACATCTGATAGTGATTCGGATATAGGAACCGATATTGATTTTGATGAATTCAAACAATCATTAAATTTATAAGTTATTATTATATGAATATTTCAAATGTTGTTAATAAATCGGATTTATTAATTATATGTAATTATCATTATATTTATTGGAAAACGTATATGGAGTATACAAATGTAAAATCATCAATAGAATTATATAATAAATCATATAAAAAGTATTTAAATGATTCAAATGATCATAAAATATTTATATTAAAAAATAATGATATATTGATTGGTTCAATTAGTATTTCTATATATGATTTTGATAATGTGGTTAAAAAATATAGTAATAACGGTATTTTTATAACAGATTTATATATAATTGACGAATTTAGAAGTAATGGCTATGGAAAATATCTACTTGAATATTGTTTAAAGTATTTAATTAATAACAACATAACCGATATTTATTTAGCAGTAAGTGACGAAAATTTAATAAATTTTTATACAAAGTATAATTTTAAAATAATAGATGAAATAATGTATGAAACTAACTATAAAATAATGAAATATTATAAATAAATACTATAATCAAATGTAGTTATTACGCATGTTTCAGGATCGTATGTAACATTTAATTTACGATTAAAATTAATTTTATTATGTAAGAGTTTAATTAAGGTATTAAAAGTAATTATATCAAATTCGTTTTTATCCACCAATGCTTGTAAAAACTCAGTCATTTTTGTTCTTTTTAATTTAGGTTCCAATTTATTCCACGACCTAGCATACATATTAATAACCTTCCCTTCTACGAAAGACTCTAAATTTATTATATTTTTTTTTAAAATAGAATTAATATTGGATACTAAGACAAGTTTTTCGTCATCGGTATTAGGTGTAACGACAAGTTTTTCGTCGTCGGTGTTAGGTGTAACGACAAGTTTTTCGTCGTCAGTGTTAGATGTAACGTTGGTAGATTTAATGTTATTTAATTCATTTTGAACATCATTAATACTCATTTATAAATATATCGTTATATATCTTTAAATTTAATCAAATTTATAATTAACTAAATATAACCTATTAAATAATAGTATAAGTCTATAACCTTTAACTGATAGTCATTGTTTCTATCACTTAATATATTATTTAAGTAGCAATTATTGTTTGTTTTATTAAAAAAATAGATATCATTATAAATAGAATCGGATATACTATTAAATAAATCTAAATAACGTCTAGCAGAATATCCATTTATTATAGCATCATACTTAACACGTATAACAAATAATTTATTTGTATAAATATCTATAATTTCTTCCACATATTGTTTATCAATTATAGTATCAAGAACTCCATTCAACCCATTCAACCCATTCAACCCATTCAACCCATTCAACTCATTCAACTCATTCAACGCAACTAATGTAATATAATTATTATCTTTATGATATAATTTGGTTTTGTTTAGATTTAGTTTCTTTTTAACATTGATACTACAATTTGAAGACACAAATATGAATCCAATATTGTTAGTATTCGTATTAATTATGTGTGTTTGTCTCTTTATTTTCATATTTAAATCTTACTATTAATTAATGATAGTAATATTTTTTTTAGTATTAATTTTAATAATAATATTTTTATATTTAAAGACCACCCACGAACGGTTCATTTCAATGCCGGTTGATACTATAGATTCGGTATCTAAACGAGAATGTGAACTGTTAATTGATGCGGTGTTAACTAATATTAATGATAAATTTAAAAAGAATTTGGTTCGTGGAAATTTAGATAGAGTCGAAAAAACCTTTGTTGAATCAGTTGAATCTAATGATAGTATAAATTATAAAATTAATGTGTTTATTTATAATCCAGAAAAATATGTTAACCGAAAATTATTGTTTGATATAACCTTTAATAATAAAAATATAATCCTAAATAGTATTAAAAATGGTGTATCTAGGGAAGTTTTAGGTATAGAAAGAGATGCCGTTGATTCACGCGGTTCTATACTATATAAACCTAAGGTAGATATTGAAAAAGTGCAGAAATATAATGATCATAAAAATAATTATAGTTTAGTTGATTTTGAAGAAACCTATGATAAACATGATAAAACTATAAACAGAACCAGTTGGATTTTAAATTCTGATGCCGAATTGTATGATAATGAAACTAATGTGATTAAATCGGAATATGTCAAAATAGATTGGGATTGTTTTGGTGTTCCAACGAATGAGTCCAGAGTGATACGCCGAACCCCACAATTCATTAAAAGCAATTATAATGAAAAAAATGAATTATATGATTGGCTTTTTAATCCGGCAACCGATTCAGCTTCCAGACCTATTGGTATATCAGGCGCGAGAGGCTAATTGGTACCAAAAACACCCTAGATTTGTTAAACAATCTTTAAACTTTTACACAATTTATAACTTAAAAAGTTAAGAAAGTAATTTAATATAAAATTGATTTGTGTTTTTTTTTTTCAAAAAGTTTAAAATGGCTGAAGAATTGTTCCGTATAATTAATGACATTGTTGATAATAGCGACTTAGATTGCGATGATTTGTGTGATAATACTATTTTTGACGAAACAAAACTGTTGGTGCTTGAAATATATTCGCAATTTGTGGAATTGAACACAAGTGATAAAGTGACTAAAATATGCAATGAAATACATAAATTACTGTATCAAAAACAGAATATGCCACAAGATCCAACGTATTCTAATTCTGAATTATTATACCTTGAATCTAAATTTAAACATTTAGAACAAATTCCGCAACCAGAACAACGGAGTCCTGAATGGCATATATTTAGAAATAATAGACTAACTGCGAGTGATTTATACAGTGTTATTGATAAAGGGTGTGTATCGAAACGCAATGAATTAATAATGAAAAAATGTGGGGCAGATATACCATTTTTAACGAATGATGCTATATTACATGGTATTAAATTTGAAGAATTAGCGGTTCAGATTTATGAAAAACGAAATAAACTAATCATTTCAGATTTTGGATGCCTGCCACATCCGATTATTCCTTTTTTTGGAGCATCGCCTGATGGCATCGTTCATTATGATAGTGAAAATAAAAATTATGTGGGTCGTATGTTAGAAATTAAGTGTCCGAAATCTCGTAAAATAACCGGTATAATTCCACCCGGCTATTTTGCTCAGGTGCAAGGTCAATTAGAAGTGTGTGATTTAGAGTATTGCGATTTCTTGGAATGTGATTTTCAGAAATATGGTTCAAAAGATGACTTTTTTAATGATACCGAACCGTTTAAAGAAAAGGGTATAATTGTTGAATTTTATGATTCTAAGTTAAAAAAAACACTCTATTATTATTCTAAAGAAATACATGTAAAATGTAAAGAAACATTTGAAAAATGGGAAGAAACACTTATGAATCCTATTTATGAAAATGAACATTTAGATTATTTAACAACTGTATTCTGGTATTTGAATCAATATAATGTTGTATTAGTAAAACGCGATAAAAATTATTTTAACACCAATTATGAAAATATTAAATTATTTTGGGATGATGTATTAAAATATAGGGAAATCGGAATAGAGTCATTAAAAAAAATAAAAAAACCTAAAAATAATTATAAAGAGCCAGAATTGAATTTCTTAGATTAAAAAAAACTTTTAGAAAAAGTTTTAAATCAAAAAGAAACTTTTAGAAAAAGTTTTAAATAAAAAAAAAACTTTTAGAAAAAGTTTTAAATCAAAAAAAAACTTTTAGAAAAAGTTTTAAATCAAAAAGAAACTTTTAGAAAAAGTTTTAAATCAAAAAAAACTTTTAGAAAAAGTTTTAAATCAAAAAAAACTTTTAGAAAAAGTTTTAAATCAAAAAGAAATAATATTAGTAATTACTATATGTGTTGGAATAAAGAAGTATCGTTGGGTTCATTTATAATTATTAGTTTAGTGTGTATTATGCTATTTAAACGAAATTTACCGAATGACAGACTGATGGCCATATTTATAATGAGTTATGGTTCAATGCAATTGGCCGAAACTATAATATGGGTAGGAATTGAATATAATAAACCTATTATTAATAAAATCGGAACGGTTTTAGCAACATTACTATTATATTTACATCCTCTAGGATTAATATTAGGTATTAGATATGATAACTTCTATAATAATATTAAAAATAATATAGTGTATAAAGTATTTTTTGGTATTGGAATATTATTATTTGTGATTGGCATAATTAATACACTTTATCAAGGTTTAAATAAACACAAATATTTATCATATGTAACACAACAATCACCTCATTTAATGTGGGATATACCTAAATATTTAGAACCTCACTATATAATTGGACTTGTTTTTTCTATTATTGTATTATGTTATGTTATATTTCCTAAAAACAAAATATTTGCATTATTGATATTGGCATTTTTAAGTATTACATGTATTTATTCAATAATTTCGAGTCCTAAAGAAATAAAATATAAAATATTTAAGTCGTATTGGTGTTGGATAGTTGCTATTCTTTCATTTTTAATATATTTCACAAACCCTATACTTCAAAAATTTAATATTCATTAATAATATGTGTTGGAATAAAGAAGTATCGTTGGGTTCATTTATAATTATTAGTTTAGTGTGTATTATGCTATTTAAAAGAAATTTACCGAACGACCGTCTAATGGCCATATTTATAATGGGTTATGGTTCAATGCAATTATTTGAAACTATAATATGGGTAGGAATTGAATATAATAAACCTATTATTAATAAAATCGGAACGGTGTTAGCATCCTTATTATTATATTTTCATCCACTAATATTTTTATTAGGATTAAAATATGATAAATTTTATAAAAATATAACAAAAAATAATATTTATAACATAGTGTTTGTTATAGCTCTACTATTTATAATAATCGGATTATTTAGAAATGGAATGGCATTATTAAGTAAATCATCGAATTATTCATTAACATCATATCTATTACCTAAATATAGACATTTAGTATGGGATATACCACATAATTATAATTTGATAATTGGTTTTTTGATAATAGTATCATTAATATTTATATTCCCTAAAAGTAAAATATTTTTGATAATACTGCTATTATATTTTATGATTCCCGCATTATATACTTATTATTCAATTCCGAATACAAATAAAAATATTGCCGGATCATATTGGTGTTGGATAGTGGCATTTTTCTCCTTTTTAATATACTTCATAAACCCTATCTTACAATAAACTTTTATAACCTTTTTTGAAAAAGGTTAAAAAAGTTTTAACAAAATAAACTAAACTAAACTTTTAGAAAAAGTATTTTTTTGCTTTACTTTTTCCTAAAAAGTATTTTTTTGCTTTACTTTTTCCTAAAAAGTATTTTTTTGCTTTACTTTTTCCTAAAAAGTATTTTTTTTGCTTTACTTTTTCCTAAAAAGTATTTTTTTGCTTTACTTTTTCCTAAAAAGTATTTTTTTGCTTTACTTTTTCCTAAAAAGTATTTTTTTGCTTTACTTTTTCATAAAAAGTATTTTTT
>Ga0206125_10001571_pt1 | contig 26455 bp, 17 predicted proteins | sample Helgoland_Spring_4_FD_148598 | JGI IMG/M metagenome (GOLD analysis project Ga0206125, IMG submission 148598) | Pelagic subsurface seawater microbial communities from Kabeltonne, Helgoland, North Sea - Helgoland_Spring_Bloom_20160331_1 | ecosystem: Environmental > Aquatic > Marine > Epipelagic ... | reverse complement strand
TCAAAATTAGAATTTTCTACTACCCAAAACTTTTCGAGCTCGCCTTTGGTATTTGGAACAAGCAACTCTATACCTCTTGCCTTCGCACTACTACTAGCATTTGACTTAGCTAAAGTCGATTGCAACTGTCCTTGATCAAGACTAAATGCTATAGCTTCACTGTGGATTGATGCACCATTTTTGCTGCTGCTAGTTGTGCTTTGATTTGCTGCTTTTTTCCACATCAATGTGTTTTGAGCATAGGATACTGTAACAGACAGCAGCACAACTAGGAAAGTAATATTTTTTTTCATGAGCAATGGTATTTATAATTCAAAAATAAAGTAATTAATCTTAAAAAATATATTACACACTACAATTTAAGCTTTTATCGAGTGTTAAAAGTGCTAAAAAGTTTAAAAAATATCATTTAATTATAAATCGAACTAAAAATCACATCAAAATCAGGTTGAAATACCATAACATTAAAATAGTTAGCATAAATTTGCAGCATTATAAAACAGATACATTGAAGATTTTTCACTCCATCAACGATTTTAGTGCTACAAAAAAAACGATTTTAACACTCGGAACTTTTGACGGAGTTCATATTGGACATAAAAAAATATTAGAAAAAGTAATAACCTCTACCGAGGGATCTAAATACGAGAGTCTTGTACTAACCTTTTTTCCGCATCCTCGAATGGTTTTACAAGAGAATTCCGAAATAAAACTATTAAACACCCTTTCTGAAAAAATAGATTTATTAGAAGAAATGGGGATTCACAACCTAGTCATTCATCCCTTTGACGAAACCTTTTCACGACTTACGGCAGAAGAATTTGTTCGGACAGTTCTTGTTGAAAAATTTAATATTCAAAAAATAATAATAGGATATGACCATCGATTTGGTAGAAATAGGACTGCAAACATAGATGATCTAATCGATTTTGGAATACAATATGATTTTGAGGTAGAACAAATATCTGTTCAGGAAATTGATGCGATTTCAGTAAGTTCAACTAAAATCCGTAAAGCACTCGCTGATGGTGACATGACTTTAGCCAATAGCTACTTAGACTATGACTATGTTTTAACTGGTAACGTTTACAAAGGAAAACAACTCGGGCGAACTATAGGTTTCCCTACTGCTAATATCAGCATCGAAGAAGACTATAAATTGATTCCTAAAAAAGGAGCCTACATCGTAAAAAGCAGTATTAACAACACCATCATTCATGGAATAATGAATATTGGTTTTAACCCTACAGTTGAAGGGGAGAGTTTATCGTTAGAAATTCATTTCTTAGATTTTGAAGGGGACCTATACGATCAAAAATTGTCTATCTCCTTGTTACAATACTTACGTCCGGAACAAAAATTTGAATCTTTGGAAGAACTTACAGCTCAGTTAGAGCATGATAAGGTAGCCGCAATAGCCTACTTCAACAAACGTTAATATAAGGAGCATTTATCTAAAATATCTTAATAATTTCCGTAAATTTGATAGCAACGCATTTATTTGCACATAGTTATTTATTACCAATTTAAAACTAACCGCATGAAACTATCAAAAGAACTTTACAACGGAATTATTATTTGGATAGGAATTAGTATTCTATTTCTATTAATGAAAGCAGCAAACCTTGCCGATGTTTTTTACCTACGCGCACTAAACATTCTTTTTATTTACTATGGAACGAACAGAACTTTAAAAAGCAATTTTACAGAGGGAAAAACAGGTTTACCAGAAAATGCCGTTTCCGCATTGAAAACCTCCCTGATAGGTGTTTTTATTAGTATCGCCGGTTTAATAGCTTACAGTTACATGCAAGGTGGAGACGAATATGTTGCCTCTTTATCTGCATCCTTTTTATTTGGCGGGCAGCCTACTGTTATGACCTATGGCGTTTCTTTACTTTTTGAAGGAATTGTATCTGCCGTTATTGTCACTTTTACATTAATGTTAATTTGGAAAAAAAGATATCCTACTGATTAGCAAGCCTTCTCCTTAATTATGTTAAACCTACTTTTTCAATTGATTCACATTGCTTCATTAGAACAATTTGACTACTTTTGAACCATCAAAAAACAGCTTACAATGAGTATTACAAAACATAACTGGACGAAAGACGAAATTATCGCAATATATAATAAACCTATGATGGATTTGCTTTATGAAGCAGCATCTATTCATAGAGAACATCACGATCCTAATGTGGTTCAGGTATCTACATTGCTGTCTATTAAAACAGGTGGATGTCCAGAAGATTGTGGTTACTGCCCACAAGCAGCAAGATACCACACATCTGTAGAAGGAAATGATTTAATGACAGTTAGCCAAGTTAAGGCACAAGCACTACGCGCAAAATCAGGTGGTTCATCAAGAGTTTGTATGGGAGCTGCTTGGAGAAACGTGAAAGACGGTCCTGAATTTGATCAAGTACTAGAAATGGTTCGTACCATCAATAAATTGGATATGGAAGTGTGTTGTACACTTGGTATGATTACTGAAAACCAAGCACAACGCCTTGCTGAAGCTGGTTTGTATGCTTATAACCATAACCTTGACACCTCTGAAGAGTATTATAAAGAAGTAATTTCTACTCGTGGGTTTGAAGACCGTTTACAAACTATTGAAAACGTGCGTAAAACTAATGTTACCGTTTGTAGCGGTGGAATTATAGGTATGGGTGAAAGCATTGAAGACAGAGCAGGAATGCTTGTTGCACTTTCAACTTTAAATCCGCAACCAGAATCAGTTCCAATAAATGCATTAGTTGCCGTTGAAGGAACTCCTATGGAGGAGGAAAAACCAGTTGAAATTTGGGAAATGATTCGTATGGTTGCAACTACTCGTATCATAATGCCTGAAACACAAGTTCGTTTATCTGCAGGACGAATGAATATGAGCAGAGAAGGTCAAGCCATGTGTTTTTTCGCTGGGGCTAATTCTATTTTCGCTGGTGATAAATTATTGACGACTCCAAATCCAGATGTAAATGAAGACATGAAAATGTTTGAAATGCTAGGTTTAAATCCTCAAAAACCCTTCACCAAAGTATCTCAACCTGCAACAGTGGAAGCAGTAGACTCTCAGTTTGTACCTTTGGGAGAAAAGCCAAAATGGTCTCGTCCAGATCACAAAATAGAAAGAAATCTCGAAGCATCTGCCAAAAGAAAATAAACAAAAAACCCATTTTGAAATCAGTTCAAAATGGGTTTTTTATTCTTTATTATTTAAAATAGAAAACGCCTTATTGCTTAACAGAGCTGATTAAGCTTCCTACTGAAGTATCTTTTGAGTAATTACCTGACCATTATTTAAGGTTACTTTAACTACTAACACGGCATTTACTGGCGTAAGATTATTAATGACCAGTTGGTTAGAATCTACCTCTTTTTTAGCATATACTTGTTTTCCTGAAAGATCATAAACATACACTTTGTCGATTTTATCAACAGTAGTCAAAACCGTAACAACCTTATTTTTGGTCGAAATATAGATTCCGGATAATAAAGGATCGATGTCTATAGACCCTAAAGTTTTACTAGTATAACGAATAACGAAACGATCATTAAAAGTTCCCTTTTCTGTAGTAAAATTGTAGATTCCTTTGCTCAAATCAAATTCAGTTCCCAGAAGTTTATCTTCTAAATAGACCTTTTGAGTTTCAAACAAACCATCTTTATCCCTTACTGAGATACCAAACTCCCCTGCTATGGCCGATTTGTAACCCAAGGGCACCACATCATCTTCAACAAAAGGCAGTGCACGACCTTGAATGGTTAAATTCTTGTCCTTGTTTATACTATAAAAATCAACAAAATCGTTACTGTCAAAAGTTTCTCCATCAAAAGCACTTTCGTAATCATTGGTAGCATCAGTAATATAACCCAATAGCGTTTCTTTAAAAGCCCCTTCAGTATTGGTTAGATCAAGCCAAATTCTATTCATTTCCACTACTGAAGTTGACTTTTTAGTCGACGCCATTTTAAAGAAGTCAGCATTACTGTTCGCTACTATTCCGCCAAAACCTACACGCATGCTATTATTAAAAACAGCGTTTCCAGCTGCAACGCTCGTTCCAAAAAAAGCTTGACCCGAAGCAATTTGACCAGTAGGAGCATTTGATTTGATGGGGGCAGGAACCCCAGTGGTAGGGTTAGAACTTATTGATGGACTAGCAGTAGCTACTCCACCCGTTCTATTATAAGCAGCATAGTCATCAGAGGTGTACGCTAACACTCCTGATCCTGCGGTTCCGGCAGCATGACTTGAAGCCAATCGAATGGATGTATTATGAGTCCAAAAGTAAATAGTTCCTTCTAAAACACCACTATTAGCGTCTAGAAACAAATTGGCATCTAACGCTGATGCATACGGATTACCTATCAAATTTGATTTCCCGGCAGGACCAATAGGCGTACTCAAATTACCATTGTAAGGTACTCCGTTAAAAGGAGCAATATACGTACCTGTAGGAGTAGATGTACCAAAACTTTGTGGACCTCTAACAATGTAACCAACTCCTAAGCCCATAACATTTCCAGGACTTTCGGGCCTGTAACTGTCTGTTGTAGAATTAAAAGAGAAAAACTTATCAAATAATGTATTTGGTGAAAGGGCAAATAAAGTTTGTCCCGATACAGGGGAGCAATAATACGTATAATCAAACCTACTAATAGGCGTTGTTTGCCTCTCGTAGGTAATAACTCCAGTATTCACAGCTGCATTGTTTATTTGTACCAAACTGGATTTGTCTTTAAAAATCATCGTTCCATTAACCGTCAATTGATTTTGAAGTCGAATCGTTATTCCAGTGGCTACTGTGGCTATAACTCCAGTATTAACCGTGCAAGAACACAAATCAACATCAGCACTAATAGTGCCTGTTGTTGCTATAACTCCATTTGTGTTAATAGTAGGTGTCGCACTCCAGCTTGTACCATTAAAGCTAACCGTTTGAAGCGTATTAATAGGGACATTAGTCGAAATTCCTGAAGTACAACCTGAAATAGATACCGTAAAAGTATAGGTAGTGCCAGCTGTTAATCCAGCAACAGTAGTCGTACTTCCTGTACCACTTAATCCTGATAAACCCTCAGTAGCCGGACTTGCAGCCACCGTCCAAGTTCCAGTAGATGGTAAACCACTTAAAGCTACACTACCTGTAGGAACGGCACAAGTAGGCTGCGTTATTGTACCTACTGCTGGGGTAGCAGCATTTACAACTGTGACTGCAACTGCGGAGGTAGTATCAATACAAAACCCCGATGTTGTGATCCTTCTATACCAAGTAGAGGTTGATAAAGTTCCCGGACTATAGTTAATAGTATTATTTGTGCCAGTTGCAGTCGTAAATCCAGCAGTGGCACTCGTTGTACTACTCTCCCATAAGTAGGTATAAGTTCCATTGCCACCCACAGGAGTACTTCCTGTTAAAGTAGTTGGCGCTGATCCCGTGCAGATGCTTTGATTACCTGTGACTGTATTAGACGTTATCACGGGATTCACCTTAACCATAACTACTGATGATACGCTAGTATAGCTACAAGATGTTACTGTTCTTCTAAAATAAGTAGTTTGTGTAAGTGCTCCCGAGTTATAATTAATTAAATTGTTAGTTCCTGAAGCGGCGGTAAACCCTGATGCTGCGCTAGTAGTACTACTCTCCCACAAATAATTATAAGTTCCAGTACCACCAACTGGTGCTGATCCCGTAATTGTAGCAGTAAATCCGCTACAAAGTGGCTCTGCATAAGATGCTAAGACATAAAGTCGTTTAACCGTTCCCACGCACGGGTCACCAAAGATACCGTTTGTTGCGGGTATAGATGTTGTACCGTTCCCCAAAAGTCTACTTTCTGTTACTGATTGACTGGTATTCGCATGGCAACTTCCAAGTACAAAATTAGGACTTGTACCTGTAGGCGTTCCATAACTTGAGAAATTAACTGTTGCGAAATAAGTGCCAGCCGGGGCAGTAAGCACAGCACTCGCATTTTCTGCTGCAGTTGCACTCGCAGTCCCTGAGGTCCCATTAGTGAAAGACAAACTATTATTGCTTAATAGCGCATTAACAGTAACAGTAGCACTACCTGAAACTGCTGAAAAACAAGAAGGAGAACCTACTCCATTTTCAACACTTATTAAATTATACGTAAAAGTACCTGCCGAAGCTGTTGAAACTCCTAGGTTAGTTGTTGTGCTTGCACCCACAAATATGTTTTGAGTAGCACCTCCATTAATATTATAATTAATTCTTACTCCAAAATTTTGCGGATTAGTAAAGACAATATTAGGTTGAGCTGCACCAATACAAACAGAAGTTGTTCCCGCTATTGAGGCTGCAGTTGGCAAAGCACCTACTGTAACAAATCGCTCATTACCTCCTGTATTTGAACCACAAGCATTTGTAGATCTCACTAGTATATTTCCTGAGGTAGCAGTTGAACTAAATGCGATAGTTGCCGATAGTCCATCAGCTGCAGGGGTAATTGTCGCTCCTGTACCTGAATATGACCAAGCATATGAAAAGGATCCTGCAACAGGGGTAATTGTATAATTCGCGGTAGTACTTTGACAAAGATTATTAGAACCAGATATTACAGCTGCCACTCCAGGACCTGATGCAACATAAACATCTCTACTTGCGCTTTGTGGAGAACAACCCGGGCTATTTCCTGTAATAGTATAAGTAATTGTTGCAGTACCAGCCGCTATACCAGTTACTAAACCGCTTGAAGCATTTACCGTGGCTATTCCTGTTGCACTACTAGTCCAAGTACCGCCTGAAATGGTAGATAAAAAAGTAGTTGTTTGATTTGGGTTATATGTACATAAGTATTGATTTCCAGACAATGTCCCCGCATTTACAGGGCAATAAGTATATGAAAACGAAACCCTAGACTGTCCGCCAGTCTCAAAATACTCCAGTACAAAATTAGTACTGCCGCTCAAGAAAACTGTCTGTGTTGAACTTTGATAGGCATGATTACTCCAATTGTTTATACCAGAAAGAAAAGTACTACCTCCGTCTATACTTAAACGGTAACCATCATCGCCCCCCACGTTAAAAGTATAATTACCCGCAGGCATATTTTTGTTCATTTTGAATCGAATAGCAAAATTATCCGCATAAGTATTACACAAATTAGGTCCAGAAACCGAACCATTCACTAAGTTATAGTCGAAAATTTCCGTCTGCGTTATATTTCCAACATAATTAGTAGTGAAGGCATTACTGGGAGGATTACCTCCATTTGTGGACGCATAGACATATCCTATCCAAGAGCTAGCCCCATACGATGTTTGGTCTCCCGGTGGTGGTGTGGCTGTAAAATTAGTAGTACTAGCTCCAATGCCACTTGGAGTAGTAATTGTAATTGGTCCACTTGTAGCATTAGAAGGCAATATTGCTGTAATTTGCGTGCTGCTATTTACTGTAAAGGAAGCTGCGCTTACTCCATTGAACTGTACAGCAGATGCCGCAGAAAAATTAGCTCCTGTTATTACAACGGATGCTCCTGAAAAAGAACATGCAGTACTTGGATTAAATGAAGTTATACTGGCTACTGGTGTACCAGTTAAAGTGATATTATCTACAAAGAACCATGTGTTAAAATCCGAGGCATTATTTGTCTTGTAGATATAAATCCAAAGATTTGATTGGTTATTTGCAGCAGCAGGCAGTACTACACTAGTTGTGCCACCGGCAGTAGACGGAACATAAGAGGTTCCTATTGCAGAAATTGTCGCTCCATTGTCTGTACTATATCTTACATCAAAGTTATTAATATTGGTATTATTAGTACTGCTGCAATAAGAAAAAGTCATATTAGCAAATCCCGTAGAACTCAATCTGATTTGATAAAAATTATTGATATCCCAGTCATTTCCCGTCAATGCTGATGAAGATCCTGTACCGCAAGTATTAGTGCTAAATAATTGTGTATTAAGCACCCCTGCTTGAAAAACTGAAGATGCACCCGCTGTATTATTAATGTTAGGCGCGTAAGATCCTTCAAAATTATATTGCAAAAGAGTAGTCTGTCCAAAACTAGTTTGGACAATAAGGCAAATGAAGATAAATATAAATCGAGAAGGGTTTAATAGTAAAGTTCTTTTCATGTGGTATTTTTAAAAATTTCGGGGGAATTTTTAATATTTTTTATGATTATAAGGTATTTTTTCAGGTTTAAAAAACAATCGTGAAAACCAACGCGATTTCTCACACACATGCTGCAACATAATGCTTTTTATAAAAAAAGCGTCAAATACAGCAATCTAATACATTTTTTTAACAAATTTTGGAGTAAAAATACTTTATTTTTTAGGTAGAACAAAATAAATCGGAAATAATTACTTTACATATCGTAATTACAACATTGATAGTAAGACAAATAGGGGCAAAATAAAAAAATGGTTTTGTAAAACCATTTTTTTATCAACTTCAATATATTTTTGGACGAGATGTACTGCTGTGTTTTTATGTTAAAACTAGCCAGGAGGTCAAAGACAACTATTTAAAACGCATCAAAATAGTGTTCTCTAAACTGCAATTGGGACAACTAATAAATTACTTTTTGAGTTAGTATTTGTCCGTTATCTAATTTAATTTTAACTATATAAACCGTACTTCCTCGACGCACTGTGCGTATATTTAATTCCGAACTATTTACTTTTTGTTTATTAAAAATTTCTCTTCCTGATAAATCATACAGCATAACAGCATCTAAAGAGGAGTTTAATGTATTTATTTTTATTTCTTTCTCGGTTATAGCTACTACAACAGACTTGTTAACTCCCTCCTCTTTATTAGTTGTAGTAACTGCTTTTTTAACGGTATAAAACAGTACGAAACGATCATCAAACGTACCTTTATCGGTACTAAAAGTATATTCCGCTTTTTTCAAGTCATGAATCTTATTTAACATTTTATCTTCGATAAAAACTTCTTGTGTAGCAAAAAGGCCATCAACCTGATTAATCTTTATAGTGAACTCTCCCGCAATAGTAGTTTTAAAACCTAAAATCACTTTATCATCACTATCAAATGGTACTGCTCTACCTTGAATAACTAGGTTTTTGGTATTTGCAATACTGTAAAAATCAACATATTCATTAGCGTCAAAACTTTCACCATCATACTGTCCATCAATATCATTAGTTGCGCCACTTACGTAACCTACAAGCGCTTGCTTGTATGCTCCTTGATTGTTGTAAAAGTCCAACCACAGTCTATTTTTTTCTACACCTGCAGTTTTAGAAGAAGCTTGAGTTTTAAAAAACTGAGAATTACTCCCTGTATTCAACCCTACTCCTACACGCATTGTATTGGTGAAATTTACTGTTCCAGATCCAATTGTGGTTACAAAAAATCCTTGCCCCGAGCCAATTTGCCCTGTAGGAATTGCTCCTCCTGAGCTTGCTGCAGCACCACCTGTTAAAGTATAAGAAGCATAATCATCGGAAGTGTATGCTAGTGACCCCGATCCTAAATTAGCTGTCCCTGCCCCAATTTTGGTGCCATGTGTCCAAAAATAAAGAGCACCTACCAATAGTGGATTACTTTTCATGAACGATGCAGCATCCAATGCTGAAGGATAGGGATTACCTAATAAGTAGGAAGCTTCTCCCGTGCTAGTAATTGGGATATTAATAGTACCATTATTAGGAACACCTATAAAAGTGGCTTGATAAAACGAAGGCGGGTTTGGAGCCGCGTACGTTTGTGGTCCTCGGATAATGTAGCCAAATCCTTTGGCCATAACTGTAGACGAAGCCTCTTGTACCCAGCTATCTGTAGCACCATTGAAAGAATAAAATTTATCTCCTAAAGTAAGTGGTGAAACATTTAACAAGATTTGAGGTGAAACAGGAGAAGACCAATAGGTGTAATCAAAATTACTAATGGCTCCTTGAGTGGCTCTTCTGTATCGGATATTACCTGAATTAGTAACATTATTAATCTGAACTAAGCTAGCAGAATCTTCAAAAGTTAAGCTACCACCTGTCACTTTTAGATCATTGGTTAGTGTCAACTTTGTTCCTGTATTGAATGTAACGCTTCCAGATAACACCTCACAGGAACAAGCTACTACATCTGCGTTGGCAGTATAATTACTAGCAAATTCTATCTTTTCTGTAGCAACAGGATTTGCACCGGTAGACCATGAACCTGTCCATTTATTCGTAACAACAGGATTAATAGGAACATTCACTGTGGGAGAAGTACATCCACCACTCGATACTGCAAAATTATAACTGCCAGCGGCTAAACCAGAAATAGTAAATGTACTTCCTGTTCCTGTATATCCGCCAGGATTAATTGTCCAAGTACCCGTAGCTGGCAAATTTCCTAGCTGTACGCTACCTGTCGCTACCACACATGTAGGCTGCATCAAATTCACGATAGTTGGGGCCGTAGGAATGGCATTGACAACTACAGTAGAACTCCCCATTACAGGATTCGGGCAAGTAGCAGTACTTTGGTAACTTACACTTGTCAAATTATATACATTTGTTGTTGGTACAGTGGTAGGAATAGAAATAACTACAGAGCTAGTAGGATTAACATCAATAGTTTGAGGAATGGCATTAACAGTATAACTTATTGTTATAGCCACCGTTTGAGGGTTAGTGAATGTAACTGTTGGAGCTGTTGCTCCTACACACACATTAGCTCCACCACTAATTGTGGCTGTAGGAAGCGGTCTAACCACTAAGTTTGCTCCTGAATCACCAAAACTAGTAACATTTGTATTTATGCAAGTTGCGTTAGCAATACTAACTAAAGTGTAACCAGTATTAGATGTTGGGTTATCCGCTGGTGTAAAGCTAAAAGCCGATGTTGTGGGGATAGATATAGAATACTGTAGTCCCGTCGTGTTATTTTTATAAACAACAGTATAAGGTAATGAAAAAGAAGCGTCTTCAGCATCATATGTAAACTGAGGACTGCCTCCCGTACAAATAGTCGAAGCAGAAAAACCATTAGTCACATTATTAGGAATTGAATTAACTGTAACCACAACTGGTTTCCTAGCTGTAGTTATCGAACCTGTAGTTGCCTCCACATACAAGGTAGTCGTAGTTGTTAGTAATGGTGTATTTATAGTGGTGTTGTAAGGAGCAGCCGCAGCTACAACTGTAGAAACTGCTGTACCACCTACCAAAGTTGTAAACAATTTATATGTAGTTGAAGCAGAAGGTGCAGGGAACACAGATACGCCTATTGAACCTACAGATGAACCACATAGTGGGTTGATTACCGTCTTTACATAATTATAACCTCCGTTTGCAACAATTTGATCAAAATCATATAATGAGGAACCTCCTTGACAAGAGGCCACTTTTACTCCTCCAATTGTAATTAAATCAGAGGCACTGCAACTCCCAACGGTTCCAATAGTACCACCTGGTGAACCACTTTCAATAACAATGGAGGAGTTCGCAGGTAAAGAAAGATTATTATTTGTTTTATCAGGAAAAATTAAACTACCATTATTTCTAACAATAAACTGTATACCAGCTAATCCACAAGTTGTTAAGTTCAAATCACTATCCATTACTAAACTTGCGGGAGCTACTCCATTACCAACGTATATGATAGATACCCCTGCAAAAGTCGCACAGGACAAACTACTAGCATTTATGTTGCCCGTTATGGTGTATTGTCCAACAACAGAGGCTGAAGAAAGAAAAATATAAAAAATATAAAAAACACTAATTTTATGTAAAAATCTCATCATAGTATTGCCTTAAAAAAGTTTAACAACACTAAATAAGTTTAAAAAGTAGCTACCGCAAAAAAAATCCGACAAATCGCCTATTTAAACGTCAATCGACTAAATTTCAATAGCTTAAACAACTCCCAGTTTGCTAGTGCATAAATTCATTAATAATTAAAATTAATTAATTTTGTGTCCAAGCTTAAATTTGCTAATAGAATCATGAAAAACATTTCTTCCATAAAAGACGCCATCAAAAAAATAGAACATTACTGCGCTTATCAAGAGCGCTGTCATGAGGAAGTAGAGTCAAAATTGCGCTCCATGAAAATGGATGCTGATGAAAGTGATCAAATTATTGCGCATCTCATAAAGGAAAATTTCCTCAACGAAGAGCGTTTTGCTTGTAGTTTTGCTAGAGGAAAACACCGGATTAAGCACTGGGGTACGATCCGGATTACAAATGAATTGAAGTTCCGAAAAATAAATCAGCGTTTAATTGCCACAGCACTCAAAGAAATTAGTCCAGAGGAATATCTAGAAACTTTTCACACCTTGGCCGAGCGACAGTGGGACGCTATTCACGAGCGAGATAAACTAAAAAAAAGAAAGAAATTTTGCGACTTTTTACTTCGTAAAGGATTTGAAAGTGATATCATCTATGAAAAGGCAAAACAACTAGAATTAACATAGTGCTACATATAAATCTAATTTTACGTTTTGTTGGACTAAAAAATCCACATAACTTAAATTCTATTTACTCTTTTTTCAGGTTCTATTTTTCTTAAAAAAATTGGCAACCAATTATTTAAAGTGTTTGATAATCAATTAATAAAACAAAATTGCACAAAAACTAAAACATTGTTTTCTCTAAAATTAAATCTCCGTTTGTTAAACTTATTTTAAATAATAACATTTGATTATTGGCCTCTACCTTATCGATTACTAATTCATTACTATTTACTTCATCAGCACTAAAAAGAACTTTTCCTAACAAATCATAGACCTCAACATGTTGTAATTTTTCTTTAGTTGAATTCACTTTTAATTGATTATTAGTATTAAAAACAACAATGTTACTATTTAGGTCATCATCAACTTTTACAACCTCTTTTTTGTTTGTAAAATGCAAAATAAAACGATCATTAAAAGTCCCTTTATCTGTGGTAAAACTATAAGGTGACTCTTTTAAATTATGAGTAATTCCAGCTAATTTGTCCTCCAAGACAATTTCAACATTTTCATTATCAAAAACCCCTTCCATTGAATCAATATTTATATTAAATTCTCCGCTAATCCCACTAAAATAGCCTAAATTAACATCATCAGATTCATTGAATTTTTCTCTTCCTTGTATTTTATATTTGTCTTCTTTAATGAAGGAATAAAAATTAACATAATTACCTCCATCACTTAATAAGCCGTCGTAACCACTATCATAATCATTTGTAGTATTGTCTAAATAAGCAATCAACTGCTGACTAAAAACACCTGTCGTATTTTCAAAATTTAACCATACGCGATCTTTGGTCTCTTTTTTATCTTTAGTTACAACTGATTTATAAAATTGAGTATTTGCTGTAGCAACTGATTCAGTTACTCTCATGGCATTATTAAAGGTAACATTTCCTGTAACTTGAGCTTCTACAAAAAAACCTTGTCCTGAGGCAATATATCCTTTCGGTTTATTAGATTGTTCTACTCCATTTACTGTACTTCCAGAGGTTCCCGTACCACCACTTAAATTGTAAACCGCATAATCATCTGAAGAAAAATTAAGTGCGTCTGGCCCGGGATTTTTAGCAGAAATGTCCATTTTATGTGTCCAAAAATAAAGCGTGCCATCTATTTTATCCTTGTTAGTGTTTATAAACTTATCCGCATCTATTGCAGAGGGATAGGGGTTTCCTATCAAATTAAAATCATCGTCATTAAAAAGTCCTGGCGTTAATGCAATATCTGCTTTAATGGTGCCCGTATTTAATTTATTCGCTGGAGTATTTGCAGTGAAAACTACTGATTGTGTTGCAGGGTAAGAACCTAAAGCAGTTGATCCCATAATAACATACCCTCTTCCAGAAGCATCCATTGTAGTTGCTCTAATATAATCGTTACCATCATCATCAAAACCATCACCGTTGGCATCAATGAAATTTTCAGGATGAAATGCAAAGGCGTAATCAGTTCTCCAGTTTGCAAATGTAGACCCTAGATTATTATTAATTGGGGTTGTAGTTATTGGGCTAGACCAGTAAGTATAGTCATATCTTTCAAAGGGAGTTGTTGTTTTATTCACTTTTATAGTGCCATTATTAGTCACAATCCCTGTATCACTAACCATTACTAACGAACCTTGGTTTTCAATTTCTAACTTTGCTCCAGTATTCACATTTAAGTCATTTTGAATAACTACAAATCCTTTATCTTTTATGGTCAATGCGAAGCCATTGTTAATAGTCAAACTGCAAACTTTCAAGACGCTAGAAGCAGCAACTTCATAATTTCCAGCAATTATAACATTAGTAGTCACAGTTGGGATGCCGTTGCTCCAGCTTCCAACCCCATCATTGAAGGTCCATTTTGTTGATGATTTGTCCGAAATTAAAACAATTCCTGTTGGAGCTGATACACAACCAGATTCATTAGTTACCGTAAATGAGTACTGTCCAGCAGCTAATCCTGTGATAATTTTAGAAGTAGAAGAACCTGAAATACCTCCGGGATTAATAACCCAATTTCCTGATGGCAAACCACTTAATTGAACACTTCCAGAACTAATAGTACAATCAATAGTAGTTACCGAACCTACCAAAGGGGTAATTGGTTTCGGGTTCACTGCCATTGTGATACTTTTAGAATTAGAATACACCTTATTATTATAATAGGTTGTGCATGTTAAAGTTGCGGTGTACGTACCTGCAATGGTTGCTGTATATGCTGGGTTTTGCAAAGAGCTGTTTGTAATTACTCCATTTGGATTTCTAATTGACCATAAAAAATTTACTCCCTTTGTACTACTGTCAAGATTTTTTGAGCCAACGCCTCCTGAGTAGTCGCCCCTTAAGTCAAGAACACTATTCTCACAGTAGGATGGATTTGAAGTTGGTCTAGCGTTAAGAGTTCCTCCATAAAGGTTAATTTCTTCAAAAGAAAACTCAGAATTTCCTTGACCATTACAGGTAGAAAATTTGATCAAACCAATATAAATCGCATTGTTATTTGTGCAATTAACATCACTATCTACCTTTCCTGGAGAATTAATTATCAACGATGCATTAGCAGGGAGAGTAACGCTAAGGTTTTTACCAAATTTCATTATTGCACCTTTATTTATCGTTACACTCAACGTAGGTATAATAACATCTGATCCAATAAATAAAGTTCCTGAAACCCCTTCGCCAACGATTAATGATGTGAAATTATTAGCTAAATTTACATCTAAAGTAATAACATGATTATCTCTAATTGTAACCACCCCAGTTCCAGAAAACTGCCCTGGATAGCCCTGCGTTATTGTGGGTGTCCGCCAAACATTATTAGCATCATAATATTGCCAGCTGCTCAAACTATTCCATTTACCGGTTCCTACTGAACGATAATCCATGAACGATTGAGCACTAATAGAATTTAAAGTCAACAATAAAAAAAAACAAAAGAGTAATTTTATTTTCATATCTAGTAAGTTATCATTAAACAAAAACATCAAAAAGAAAGGGCTAATCCCAAACTAAAATTGAGTTTTAAATCACTTAACAACACTTACGGAAAAAAAGATCAAATGGATTTATTGAATATAAAAAAATTAAATTTCATTAGAAGGTACACTCTAAAAAATACTGATGTTTAACTTTTTACTGAGCACAAACAAGACAATTCAGCAGAGCAAATTGAAGAGAAATAGTCGTTAGGGATAATAAGTTCTTTTAATAATAACTTGGCAAATACAATGTATTTCCTTCAGTAAGCAAGGCTATAAGGTTAGCAAAACGCTTACTGCATTACCACCAAAACCTACTGCATTTACTAATACTTTTTTTATTGGATTCGTTTGTTTTTGTGCTTTTGCAAAAGGGACAACTATGAATGTATTGCGCTGCATCATTAATATTGCCAATTCTAAACTCAACATACCAGAGGCCCCAAAAGTATGTCCGATTTTCCATTTATTGGTAGTGAGCAAGGGAAGGCTTTCACCAAAGACTTTCTGGATTGCTTTATACTCGGTAAGATCACCTTTTATCGTACCGGGAGCATGCATTACAATAGCATCAACATCGGAGAGTTTAGTGTTCTTTAAAGCCATTTTCATGGATTTCTGGAAACAAGTTGCTTCCGCAGAAATGGATATATTATGCTCCAAAACTTCGGTTGCATAACCAATACCTTCGATAAAAGCCAAAGCATTCTCTTTCTTACCAATTTCTAAGCAACAAACTGCAGCGCCTTCGCCAAGAATCATCGTATTTTGGGTTTTATCCAAATCTAGTGCCCGATTTGGATAGACATCATCTGCTCTTGAATAAATTTTCAAAGCTCGCATTTGTGCAATAGTAAAATCAGTTAAGGGCGCTTCACTCCCTCCCACTAAAAACTTATCTACCATACCTGATTTTAACCAAGCGATCCCATTTAAAACAGCATGCAGCGCCGTAGAACAGGTAATAGAATGTGAAATCTCAGGTCCTGAACTTTGTAAATCATGCGCTATCCATGAAGAAATATTTCCCAATGTAGTTGTTGGAGAGGCTAATGTTTGCGCCTTTCCTGTATCCAGATATTCCTTGTGGTGTTTTTCAAATAAATTAGTCGCTCCCCTAGAAGAACCAATATTGATCCCGAATACATCATTTGAAGTCCAACCGGCTTGTTCAATTGCTGAACGAGATGCTTCCATAGCATATAAAACCGAATTATCAAGAAACTTATATTTGGAATCAGACTGTTTTAGCGCTTCAATTTTAGCAACCGAATCAACATCTAAAGGCGCCACAAACGTTGGTGCTTTATCCATATCTTTTTGAATAAAACAATGTTGGTCGTTAAGATAGTTCGCCCAAATAAGTTGGGAATCATTCCCTAGTGGTGAAATGGATGAAAGTGCTGTTATGGATATTATTTGTGACAAGATGTTTTGAATTTAACCGCAAAGGTCGCAAAGTTTTTCGTAAAGCGCACAAGGCTTTTCACCTAATAATTAACTTTATGCTTCTTTGGTTTCTCTTAAGTAGTATTTGTGACCAACTCTACATAATAAGTTTAGCTGTTTACCGCATTTTTGATTGGTAATCCTATTATTTTTAGCCCTGATAGCAGTGGAAATCCTTTACCGCCTTTCTTTAAGGCGGTAAAGATTGTAACGAATAGCAGGATTAGCTCCTAATTAAACAATTTCAAGCGCTGCTTCGACTACTTGATATACTTTTTGCAACTGCAAATCTGTGATAATATAAGGAGGTAAAATATAAACTATATTTCCAACTGGTCTCAACACAATACCATTTTCGATAAAGAAATCATAGAGTTTGTTTCGTAAGCTTCCATAGTAACTGGCTGCGCCTTCGATCTTTATTTCCAAAGCAAAAATAGTTCCTAGAACGCGCGTGGTTTTTACTTTTGCGTGCTGACTGATTTTAGCTTTAAAGGCCAAATGATTTTCGTTCACCCGAACCAAATTAGCCTGCATTTCGGGAGTGTTTAATAACTCCAAGCTAGCCAAAGCGGCAGCGCAACCCGTAGGATTTGCCGTAAATGTATGTCCGTGGAACAAGGCTTTATTGATATCTTCGTCATAAAAAGCATCAAAAATTTCTTGAGTAAAAGTGGTAATCGCCATAGGGATGGTTCCGCCAGTAAGGGCTTTAGACAAGCACATAATATCAGGCAGTGCATCGACATAATCCATAGCAAAGTTTTTACCAGTTTTACCAAAACCAGTCATTACTTCATCGGCAATGGTTAACACTTGGTTTTCTTTGCATATAGCAATCAACTTTGCCAACGCTTCTGGCTCGTGCATGACCATTCCGGCAGCACCTTGTACTAACGGCTCAAAAATAAAACCGGCGCAATTATTGTTTTTTATTTGAGTGTGTAACGCATCATAACTCTCTTGTTCATGACCTTTGATGGGCGCGGGAATTCGTACTACGTCAATAAACATTCCTTCAAAAGCTTGTGTATAAAACGAAATTCCGCTTGCCGCCATGGCTGCAAAAGTATCGCCGTGAAAAGCATTTTCGAAGGCGATAATTGTGGTGCGCTTTTCGCCTTTATTGAAAAAAAACTGTAAAGCGACTTTGATAGCTACCTCTACAGCGGTAGAACCATTGTCAGAAAAAAATACTTTTTGCTGATTGCTTGGTAAAATTTCTATCAATTTTTCGCCCAAAACTATTGCCGGCTCATGCGTAAATCCTCCAAAAAGAACGTGCTCCAGTTTTGTTAATTGCTTGTAAATCGCATCGGCAATAAATGTATTACTGTGCCCATAAGGATTCACCCACCAAGAAGCGATTGCATCGATATATTCTTTGTCGTTTTCATCCCAAAGCAAAGCGCCTTTCCCTCTCTTAATTGCAATAGGAAGCGCAGCTGTTTTATGTTGCGTGTAAGGATGCCAAAGGTATTGTTGGTCTCTTTCGGATAATGTCATGGTAAAAATAAATTATTCTGCAAAGATACATAGAGAACAACAGAGTGCCTCATAGAAATAATAAAATGCATTTTGTTTATAGACTTAACAAATTTTCTCTAAACTGATCAGCGTAATCCTTAATTACATTTTGATCAAAATAAGGTTCTTGTTCAATTCGACCGATAAACTTGATTCCAGTTTTGGATAAAATAATCGATTCGGTAGCTTTGTTTTCTTCTCCACTAAAAATAATTCCCGCTACTTTAATTTTACGATTTTTCAAGGCTTCAATAGTTAGCAAAGTATGATTTATACTTCCTAAATAATGACGAGAAACAACAATTACTTTGTATTCAGGCTGTATTAAATCGATTATGGTGTCTTGGTTATTTAAGGGAACAAACAAACCGCCCGCTCCTTCGATTACGAAATGATTTTCAGTTTCTGGTGCAATAATTCTAGCCAAATCTATAGTTATGTTATCAATTTCTGCTGCTAGGTGTGGACTAGCTGGGGTGTTCAACTTGTAGCTATTTGGGTGAATTACCGTTTTATCATTGCTGATGTAGCATTGTATTTTATGACTATCTGAATTATCCAAATCTCCCGCTTGGATGGGTTTCCAATAATCGGCTTTAAGAGATTCAGTAATAATTGATGACGCTATTGTTTTACCAACATCGGTTCCTATTCCGGTTACAAATATTTTCATAGTAAATTAGCCCGCGGATAAAACTGATTAAACAGATTATCACTGATTTTTTAAATTATTTTTTCTATCGTTTGTATATATAATACGCTTAAATTCTGGCTCCTCACCAAAATTCAACAAAAGTCCAACTTCGACTTCTGTTGCTTTTAAGTAATTCATTAATTGAGCAATGTGAACACTCATAAGCAATTCACAAGCTTTCAATTCCACAATTACTTTATTATCAATTACTAAGTCGGCATAATACTCTCCAATCAATTGCCCTTTCAAATAAACTTTTATTGGACTTTGCGCCTTGACATAGTGGCCTATATTTCTTAATTCAAAAAACATAGCGTTTTGATATACTTTTTCCAAAAAACCATAACCTAATTGATTGTATATATCATAATACACTTTTAGTATGTCATCAGTTATTTTCTTATGTAACAATGTACTCATAGCTAATCTGAATTAAGTTTAGAAATCCATAAACTAAAGTACAAAACTAAACGACATCATTAATGAAAATCCTTTATTAATAGTTTAGCCAACGGACAACACTTACATTCATTACTTTATTACAAATCAGTATAAATCCGTCACATCTGTGGGCCAAAACGAAACACTGTGAAATCAGCCCACAGATCATACGGATCTAACTGATACTCACAGATCTTTTACTTTTACTATTGCTACATTCATTACTTTATTAGAAATCAGTATAAATCCGTTTAATCCGTGGCATCTGTGGGCTAAAACGAAGCACTGTAAAATCAGCCCACAGATCATACGGATCTAACTGATACTCACAAATCTTTTACTTTTACTATTGCTATATTCATTACTTTATTAGAAATCAGTATAAATCCGTTTAATCCGTGGCATCTGTGGGCTAAAATCCACATAATACTTTGATCTATAAATAACTGCTTTTCCTATTCCGGTTACAAATATTTTCATATTACATTAGATTTGGACACAAAAGTAAAAAACCCATCGCTAAGATGGGTTCTTTATTATTCTTCTTTTAACTCGTCAATGACTTTTTTGATCTCTTTGGCATATTTCCCATAATAGTGTTGTACCCACCACTCTGTCATTAAACCAACAAATAAAATTGCTGAAGAAATAATAATGAGTGTAGTTATCAGAACTGTATTGTTAAGCTCTGCAATTTTTAAATCGGGCTTAGCATACAACGCAAAACCCAATAAAAACATTACCATAAAAGGTGTTAATGCAAATGTAAACGTTTTATATAGCTCCATATTAAGTCGTACATCAAAATACGTTTCGTATAAACTATCTTTTGTGTTTAAAGTTGTTTTACTTAATCTTTTATAAAACAAAAACAATCGTATTAAGTAATATATTGAAACAGCAGCAAACATGCTGTAAACAAAATAAAAGGGAGTAATCCAATTTACTGGAAATCCTTGCATCACAGGTGCGAATCCGGATAACAATACCGTTAAGCTCTGAAAAATAAGTTCGTTTTTAAGATTCTTTTTAATCTTATCTAAAGGCGTGTTTGCCGTTTGTATTTTTTCTAAATTATTTGGGAGAACAACATTTTCATTGTTATCATTATCCCATGCTGATTGTATATCGTTAAAATCCATATCCTTGATTTTTAATTATTTCTTTTAATTTTTCTTTTGCTCTGTTTAGCTTCACTCTAGCATTCCCTTCAGAAATACCTAAATTGGCTCCTATTTCCTTATGCGAAAAACCCTCTAGTTGATAAAAAATAATAGCCTTATCTATTTTTTCTAATTTTTGAACTGCTTTGTAAAAATGCTCTATTTGACTTTCTTTAACTTCTGAATCGTCTGCTTCTTCTTTTATGTTTTCAGATACAATCTCGTATTTATCGACTTTTCGCTTCTCTTTCTTTAAAAATACAATTGCTGTATTGATAGCCACCCGGTACATCCAAGTCGAAAATTGACTTTCGTTTCTAAAAGAGTCATACGATTTCCAAAGTTGAAAAACGATCTCCTGAAACAAATCCTGCTGGTCATCATGATTATCCATGTACATCTTCGAAACTTTATACAAAATTCCTTTGTGCTTGGCAATCCGGTTTAAAAATTCTGGTTCTCTTTCTTTCAAAATGTTACTATTTCATGATTGGTTTAACGGTGTATCCCGCTTTTCTCAATAAATTAATTACACCCAAATCTCCTCCTAAATGAGCTGCACCAACAGCGATAAAAGCACTTTTATCTTTTACTACTTGGGAAAGGTTTTGAACCCAATTAACATTCCTCTTATCAAGCATTTCGTTTTTGGCAATTAGATTCATACTTTTTACATCCGTTAAATTGGTATAAACATCTTGAATATTTTCCTTTTTGTACTGTGAAACCAGCTTACTAGTCTCAGTAACATTCATGTTATCAAACATGGCTAGCATTTCATCAATAGTGTACGCTTTTTCGATAATTCCCAGTTGTGCTTTTATCGATTCAAAACCAGCGATCTCTAAACTACGCTCCTTAGCTTTGGCAATAAACTCCATTTCATAAAATTTTAAATCCGCACAGTTAAATGTTTTCATTGACATTAAACTCATTACAGTTGACAAGCTATAACTATTTACTTGTTGCACAGATAATCCTGCCTTTTCTTTCAAAATAGCATCCAATTTAGAAAGCTGATCTGGGGTTAATGTTTTATCTAAGGTTTCTTTTCCCATCGCCATTTGTTGCATCACAGCCAGTTCTGTGGGATCCGATAAATTAACTTCTAGCACTAGCTTATCTGATAATTCAAAAGCTTTATTAACTTTCTCAGACAAAAAATAATCATCGGCACATATCATATGAATAGTTCCATATAAATAAGAAGTTTTACTTAATCCTTTTCCTGGTATTTCCCATAAAAGGGAGTTTTCATTTAGTGGTGCTAAGGCTGCTTTTTTTGCTTGTGCAAAAATACCGCTGGAAATTAACACTACTGCTACTACTACAATTGATTTAAATAATTTTTTCATGATGATTTGATTTTTGATTGATTTTTGATTTGATAATTGAAACTCAGTATTTATTTTGAATATTTTTTTCTGAAAAAAGAAGCTATTGCTACAACAAAAAGTAAGCTCATTATTAGTAAAAATGCTGTACTTAATTTATCGTAGACAAAATACCGTACTAATCCATAACTTAGTCCTAGGCTTGAAATAAATAATAAAACAATACTTCTCTTTGACTGATTTGTGGAAGTTGATTTTGTTTTCATGATTTTTGATTTATTTGATTACGACTCGTAAGTAAACAATCAAACAAAACGTTACAAAAAAATTAAATTTATTTTTCGTAACTCAACAATAACAAGCTATTGCACAGCAAATTTTTTAATTACTAAACAAAATCTACTGGAAGAGAAATTTACTCAACAAAGACAGCACTTCTGCTATTTCTGCGTTCGAATTATAACTGTGCAAACAAAAACGAAGACGCTCTTGCCCTTCTGGAACGGTAGGTGATAATATTGCTTTGGCGTCAAAACCATAATCTTGCAATTGTTTGGCGATAGCTTTCACTTTGTCATTACCGGGGACAATTACCGATTGTATTGCTGACTTAGATTGTACAAACATTGATTTTAAACCTAACAATACTTTTTGCTGATTGAAGTAAACAATGTTCGCTCTCAACAAACTCAAGTTACTGTTATTGTCTAAAAATTGATAGGCAACTAAGATGGTAGCAACCGAATGAGGGGATAAACCTGTTGTGTAAATAAAGCTGCGAGCAAAATTAACCAAGTACTGCTTCAATTCCTGCGAACCTAGAACAGCAGCACCATGACAACCCAATCCTTTCCCAAAAGTCATGATTCTCGCAAAAACATCGTTTTGTAAACCTAACATCTGCACTAACCCTTCGCCTTTATCGCCATAAACACCAAGTGCGTGAGCCTCATCAATAACTAAATAACAATTGTGTCTTTTAGAAACTAAAACCAACTCTTCGAGATTTGGAGTGTCACCATCCATAGAAAAAACACTTTCAGTCACCACATAAACCGTTTCGCTATGATGGCGTTTTAAAAGTGTTTCTAGCTCTTCAAAATCATTATGAGTAAACTTATAGGCTTTTGCATTAGAAAGCTTAATACCGTCTCTAATGGAGGCATGACATAGTTCGTCATAGAGTATGAGATCCCCTTTTTGTGGTACACTCCCAAAAAAACCTACATTAGCATCATATCCTGAGTTAAAAAGTAGTGCAGCATCAGTATCATGAAATTGAGCTATATAATCTTCAGTGTCCTGATACAGTTTGTGATTTCCAGAAATAAGTCGGGATCCTGTGGCTCCATTTACCATCAAGTTACTATCTATCAGTAATTGATGTGTAGCATCAAAAATAACGACAGATTTAGAAAGCCCTAAATAATCATTAGACGCAAAATCAATTAAATCATTGCCTTCTGGCAGAAACCTAATTGCATTGTCGCTCTTGCGAACAGAAAGTTTTTTAAGAAGATTTTCTGGTAATTTCATACTGTCAAAGTTAAGAAATTATGTGTTTGATGTATCAGATTGTTTTAGCCCAGATAGCAATGGAAATCCTTTTACTTTTTTCTTTAAAAAGTAAAAGATTGCAATGAATAGCTGGAATAGCTACCAAATAAAAAAAGCCAAACATTTCTGTTTGGCTTTGCTATTGGTATTAAAGAATGTTTTAGTCAGCTAAAACAATTACTTTATTGTCTTTCATTTCGATAGTTCCCGAAGAAATAGCTAATGTATACGTTTGATCGTTTACTTTTGAAAACAATGCTGCTGATTCTTTACTAAACTTCAAACTAGGTGCAGTAATAATTACTTTCCCTTTTTCGAGTAATGAAACTATAGGTGCGTGATTATTTAAAATTTGAAAACTTCCATCAACTCCAGGTACAGATACTGATGTTACTTCTCCCTTAAACAAAGAGGCCTCTGGTGATACTATCTCTAATAACATATTTTTGTAGTTATAGGTTTAGAGTTTAAAGTTTAAAGTCACAAATGAACTTTAAACTTTAAACCTTCAACTATTTTTTTAGGCTTCTGCCAACATTTTTTCTCCTGCTTCAATAGCTTCTTCAATGGTACCTTTAAGGTTAAACGCTGATTCTGGCAAGTGATCTAATTCACCATCGATAATCATATTGAATCCTTTAATAGTATCTTTAATATCTACTAAAACTCCTTTAAGTCCTGTAAATTGCTCTGCAACGTGGAAAGGTTGAGACAAGAAACGTTGTACACGACGTGCTCTAGATACAGATAATTTATCTTCTTCAGATAACTCTTCCATACCAAGGATGGCGATGATATCCTGTAGTTGCTTGTATTTTTGAAGAATCTCTTTTACTCTTTGTGCACAGTCGTAGTGCTCATCACCAAGAATTTGTGGTGTTAAGATACGAGAAGTAGAATCTAACGGGTCAACCGCTGGATAAATACCTAGCTCAGCAATCTTACGAGACAATACTGTTGTTGCATCAAGGTGAGCAAAGGTTGTTGCTGGCGCCGGATCCGTTAAATCATCTGCAGGTACGTAAACCGCTTGTACAGATGTAATAGATCCTTTGTTAGTAGAGGTAATACGCTCTTGCATCGCTCCCATTTCAGTAGCTAATGTTGGTTGGTATCCTACTGCAGATGGCATACGACCTAAAAGTGCCGAAACCTCAGAACCTGCTTGTGTAAAACGGAAGATATTATCAACGAAGAACAATACATCTTTCCCTTGATCAGTTCCTGCTCCATCACGGAAGTACTCAGCGATAGATAATCCTGAAAGTGCTACACGAGCACGAGCTCCAGGTGGCTCATTCATTTGTCCGAAAACGAAAGTAGCTTTTGACTCTCTCATTCCTGGCATATCTACTTTAGATAAATCCCATCCTCCATTTTCCATAGAGTGCATGAATTCCTCACCGTATTTTATAATTCCTGACTCTAACATCTCACGAAGTAAGTCATTCCCTTCACGTGTTCTTTCTCCTACTCCTGCGAATACTGAAAGTCCACCGTGACCTTTTGCTATATTGTTAATCAACTCTTGGATCAATACTGTTTTACCAACACCGGCTCCACCAAACAATCCAATTTTACCTCCTTTTGAGTAAGGCTCAATTAAATCGATTACTTTAATACCTGTGAATAAAACTTCTGATGAAGTTGATAAATCTTCGAATCTTGGTGCTTGACGGTGAATTGACATTCCGTTTTCACCTGTCTTTGGCAAGTTTCCTAAACCATCGATTGCATCTCCGATTACGTTGAAAAGACGTCCGTAAACATCTGCTCCAACTGGCATTTGAATTGGGTTTCCAGTACCTACTACTTCATAACCTCTACTCAAACCATCTGTTGAGTCCATCGAAATGGTACGAACTGTGTTTTCACCAATGTGAGATTGCACTTCAAGTACTAATAATGTACCATCTTTTTTTGTGATTTCTAATGAATCATAAATTTTTGGAAGTTCAACATCTTTTCCGTTGAAAACAACATCAACTACTGGACCAATGATCTGCGCAACTTTTCCTATTACTTTTGACATTACTTATGTGTTTATTAAATAGCTATTTAGGTTTATGAAATGTATCCAATCAAAAAATCAAGTTTGGATGCTTTTTTCAGAGTGCAAAGATAATTTTTTAAAATAAAAAATCAATAGTTTATTTTTAAAAATTCTAAAAATAGAACTAATCGTCTAAAAATACCTTTAAACATTCTTACAATTGAAATTAAAACTGAACTTAAATAATATAACAAACCATCCTATTTGTAAAAACAAGATGGTTTATCATATTAAAATCAATGACTTAATTACAATGTTGCCGGAAACAATACCGAGTATTTGCCAACATCAACCTTAGGCAAAGTTGATCCAAACTTTAAATTAATTGCTTCACTAAACACGTTTGCAATTAAAGCATATCCTCTTGGACTCGGATGTACTCCATCTAAAGAAAACATTCCTCCAACTGCATACGCCGAAGTAAGCGTGAACCCATTACTAACAATACCGGTTGTTGACAAGTCATTCAATAGTACTTTAACATCTATAAAAGCCAAACCTTTAGCATCTGCAATTGATTTTATACTTATGTTGTATGCATCTGTAGCAACTCTAACTTGTGATGACTCATCAGCTGTTAGCACGTGTTCGTCTTGTAAAGGAAAAGTAACACCAAATTTGTTTATACTTGCTGGCGCGCCTGCAGGTGCAGTACCTAGCACCCCTCTTGTAGGCAATAGTATAAAATCTCCAGCAACTGCTTGTCGTGCTTGACCAAAAATCGAAGCAAATATAGCTGCATTTGTAGCTGCATTTGGATCACCTTGTGATTGAAAAACAGCCGTTAAAGTAGGTATCATCTGAGCTGATCTATCAGCTATACTT
>Ga0206125_10001570_pt1 | contig 26487 bp, 43 predicted proteins | sample Helgoland_Spring_4_FD_148598 | JGI IMG/M metagenome (GOLD analysis project Ga0206125, IMG submission 148598) | Pelagic subsurface seawater microbial communities from Kabeltonne, Helgoland, North Sea - Helgoland_Spring_Bloom_20160331_1 | ecosystem: Environmental > Aquatic > Marine > Epipelagic ... | reverse complement strand
GATTGTTGCTTGGACTTATAGCGAGAGCTTAGACAGGGAAACTTGTATTACTCTCTGTTGGATCATGCAAGACAACGAAGGTTGCTATATGAGAACTATCGGGAATCGATATGTTGAGTATGAAGATATGGAAGCATTGAATCACGTTGCTAAATATGCAATGAGATCTTTGAATATACAACTTGAATTTGAGGAAAGATTATGAGTGAAGTAATATATATAATTACCGCAGTAGTTTCAGTTGCTGCATTCTCTAGATTTGTGTGGTGGGTAGTTAATGTTAATCCAGAGAAGAAGAAATAATTATGAAAAAGTCGTTTAACGAACAAAGGACCAAGGACGGCTCGCTCGAATTAATCGAGAAGATTACTATTGGTGTATTTTCAGTGTGCATTTTTGTATGCCTCTGTATCTGGTTGAGTTGTCTATAAATTATGAAAATTACAATAGAGCATTACGAAGAAAAGGTTACATACGAAAGTAAACACGATTCAATGGGGATGACTGTCCTGACCGAGAAGTTGTACAGTCTGTGCGTTGCCGCGGGGTATCATCCAGATTCTGTAGGTGAGTCCTTTTTTGAAAAAGGTCGAGAAATGACAGAGCATCTTTATCCAGATGATAAAATCGAAGTTGATTTTGATTCTGCTGAAGATGTAGTGTCTTCGGGTGTCTCTGATCCAATTCAAGGTAGTTGGGCTGGATGGCCAGATGTTGTAGTTAAAAGCCGATACAATGAGGAACGAAAATTCACTATCATATCTAAGAATTGTGTTGAGTATTCCTTTGAAGATGATGGTCATGTTGGATGTTCTCGAAAGGATGATGGTAGCTTAGACTCAGTTGACCCAAGTGGTGGACCGTATATTGCTGTAGGTACAAATCTCAGTAAAGTTCATAAGGAGTTAGAAGGCTTAACTGTTATAAAGATCAAACGCGATAAATCGAGAATGGGTACTTACTATCTCACAGTAAAGTAATAAAATGGAAAATACACCAGACAATTGGGTAGTAGTAAAAGTCGGAGAAGGAATCTATAAAGTCCTTGCGGGCTGGAGCGGTGGATATCTCGATGGTGATAGTTGGAAACTTAATAGCGGTATCTCTGAAGTAAAAGACGATGGTGGTCATTGGCTATTCATTGGCGAAAGCGGCAGTGTCTATAAGTGTCACAAAGAAGGTTACGGTACTAGAATGAATAACTATGGTATCCTTAAACAATTACTTGAAATAGATGGCACTGAACTAATGGATGAAAAAACAGATTGGATGAAATTAGTATGAATGAATACGAAGAAAAACAAAATGCATGGCAAGAAGCGACTGACAATTGGGTTAAGTTGACTCTTGAGAAGTATGATAGATTCGAACCTGACGAACTGACTCAAGTCTTTATGCGAGGTCCGTTTGCTGGATGGAGTGAGCGTATGGTTCTCGAGTTAGCGATGGGTATGGATGATGCAAATAAGAAAGTACCGAGACACAAATAATTATGAAATATATATCAGAGAATATTAAACCCTTAGCACTTATCGCGATCTGCGGTTGCGTTGGATACTTTTTAGGTAGTCCTATGACTGGAATGGTAGTTGGAATTACTATCGTAGCGTCTGTCACACTATTACTATAAAATTATGCCGCGCTCTTGGATAGTAAAAAAGGTCGAATGGTGGAAACATCTGAAGTGGCGCAAGCGCGATCAAAGTAAAAAGGAACGGCAGCAATCGAAAAAAGATATACACAAACAATTATGAAAGTAAAAATCAAAGCAGAACTAGACGACGAAGCATTTAAGACTGGAGATTTTATCCAAGAATTGGGTAAGATTCAAGACCAGTATTTGGATAAGCTTGTAGCTAAAGTCAAGAAAGAGAAATGGATCGAAGGTATGGATGAGACTGAAATTCACGATTGGTTATTTGATTATTGTTTTAATGGTTGGAATAATGATAAAGACGGATTCGAAGATACATTCACGGAGTGTATCGATAAGTGTTCAAAATACGAAGTAGAGTAAAATGAGAACAATAGCATCATTAATACTCTTTTGGGCAGGTGACATGATCGCTAAGATCTTTTTGCGATACGACTGCACGGCATGGATCATGTATAAGCCATACCATAAAATAATGATCCTATCTAGTGAAATTGATAATAAACATAAAGTTTGGAAAAAGAATAATGCAGAACAAAAAAAACTTGACAATTTTTAAAATCTAAGATAAATTATGTAAATTATGAAAAAAGTAAAAATAGTAAAACCCCCAGAATTAACATACCAGAAAACTGTTCACACTTTAGTAGTGGAGGTTGATGGCGTAGTATATACAGCTTACAGAGTGGAAGATTGTAATGCCGCTGACACCGAGTTTGACGAGCGCGATAATGTTCCTCTCGAAGTACAACAAGCTATCGACGCATTGTTTTGGCATGATGAATACCATATAAATGTAATCTCTGGCGGAGAAGTATTTGAAGTCGATCCAGATGAGTATTAAATTTAAACACTTTGTTGGGGCGAATAATATCCTGATTAAATTTGAAGATGGGCGCGTTAATTTGCTACCTAAAGAACATATCTCTACATATAACCAGATAAAACAATCGCAAATAAAAGAAAAACATATTAAAAAATTTATAAATAACAAATGAAAAGAAAATTTAAAATTGTAGGTGCTGGTTATGGCGGCGAGTACGCACTCTGCACTAAAGACGCAGATTTTGTAAATAAATGGGCGAACAAAGAACATCCAGACTTAATTGAAGAGGCTTTAGATACCTTTTACGACGATGCTGATTTAGAACACGTCTTTGGAATGTATTCCGATTCTAATTTGACCGCTTACGAAATTAAGGATGGAGAAGAGGTAGAGATTGAAGAGGACATACCAGTAAGTTGCCTTATGAGCCGCGAAGCTTATATAACTGACTCTGAACATGGTTCAGTTCCAGTAATGATTTTTCACAGCGCAGAGAAAGGTGATTTTTGCAGTTGGGAATTAGAAGCCGAAGATTTCGATTCAAAACTTATTTCCGCTGCTGTTATTGAAACAGATTTTGGAGAATTTATTCAAGACCTTTACTACAATGGTGAAAAACTAGAACTCAACGATGAATACGTAGATACGAGGGGAAAAGGTTATTACGCCGAGGTTGGATGGATTAATCCAGAGTGGCACGAAAAAAGAGAAAAATTTGAAGACGAAGAATTAATCAAAGAGAATTGGAAAGAATTCTTGGAGACGATGTGAAATATTTGATAATTATATTTTAAAGAATACTGAGAAAACCCATAAATATATGACATATTACAATAAGTCTGCAAATAAGTGTAAATACATTATATGTTTGGACTTATCACAATGTTACTATCTACACTTGGGGCGACTGGCATGGGCAGTATGCTTAAGATTGTTGGTGGCGCCTTTCAGGGGATTTCAGAAGCCAAAGCAGCCAAAGAGCGCAGAGAGCTTATTAGAGATATGCAGGTTCGTGAAATGGATATTGAGTTTCAAAAAATGCTCGTTGGCGAAACCGATAAAGACACTGGTATTTTCACTAGGACTACTCGCCGCCTCATTGCTTTTATGGGGATGCTCAACTTTTTCGTCATCTCAGTACTCTGCACCTTATACCCAAATACAACCCTCGTTACTTTTACCCCTCCAGAAAGTAAAGAGCAAATCAATCTTATCTGGGGACTCATTAAGTTCCCAAGTGGAGCAGAAATCACCACAAGCATTACTACGGGACACATCGCTTTGGTCGCAATCACCACCCTTGGGGCGATAATAGGTTTTTATTTCACTCCTGGCGGCAGAAGAGGCTGATAAATGTGTAAATATTTATATGGCAGTAGGAATTTATAACCTTATAATTGAAAAAAGAGCAACTTTTTCAATAAATTTATCAATAAAAAACTCAAACGGAAGTAGTTATGACCTTTCTAATACTTCTCTATCTTCTCAAATAAGAGGTAATGCGGGTAATGGATTACAGGCTAATTTTACGATAGATGTTATTGGCGACCCAGCAGATGGCTCAGTCACATTATCACTTTCAAAAATTCAGACAGATGCCCTTTCTGTTGGCCCAAGCTCTTATGATTTATTTGTAGATAAAAGTGACGGAACTTCAGAGAAACTATTACAAGGATCAGTTACAATTGTAGAAAATGAAACGGCACTTTCCGCTAATCCGATTCCAGTAGCCAGCACTTATACGCCAAGGAGAAATGTTGGTTTTCTAAACTCTAGCCTTATAAGTACTGGGGTATCTCAATACAATTACATAGATACTGAGACCTTTTCTGGAATTGATGTGGTTGGTTTAAATGCAGTATCTGCCAATCGGGATTGTAGAGTAAGATTATATAACAGCGTAGATTATAGCGATCTAAGTAGACCATCCTTTCAAGACCCAGCCAACGGAGCTGGTTTAGTTACTGAGGTAATTTTGACCTCTGGAGAGACTGTGCAGTTTACGCCATCTCTTATTGGGTCTGTAAACAATACTACTAATAGCGGTCAATCAATGATGGTTGCTATAAGCACGACATCTGGTCAAACAGAAAGTTCCCTAACTGGTTATTTTGATATTTTACAATTCCTATAGTAAGCTATGAAAGAGTACATAGTAACTTTATGGAATCATGAGGATTTAAATTCATTCTATCATGAAATGGAAAGCTCTAGTAATTGTGATTGCTTGCCAGACAGATGTGTAGAATGTATAAATAGAAGAGAAATTAGCCGCAATACGCATTATTTTTTAGATGACGAGGAAGCATTAGCTCTTGCAAACGACGAAAGGGTTAGAAGTGTTTCTTTAACTCCAGAAGCGCTAGGTGCTAAAGTAGTACCAATAAGCAGTACCTCAAACGTTGACCCTTCTTATATATTTGGCGAATCAAATTGGGGATTAAGGACTGCTATTAATGGTTCGAACACAGATTCCTACAAATTTTATTCTTCAAATGGGGCCTTTAACTATCGAACGGCATATTTTTTTGTAGACCAACAAAAACTAGGTAACTATATTACAACGCGTTCTATATCGACATCCGAAATAGACTCCAACAAGGGCAAAGATGTCGATGTTGTTATAGTAGATGGAGATCTTGACCCCTACCATATAGAATTTAAAAAACATACATCCAGGGTAAGATCAGACGTAGAAAGATTGCCCGAAAAAATTATTGTAAGTGGTGATTCATTTCCAACTGGTAGAGTTTTAAACAGGTATTTTGATCGATTCGCGCAAACTACGCCGCTTACTCATTTCTATTCAGACGTAGAAAGCACCCCTCGTGAAGATATGGTGAGATTATACTGTTTTGGATTGACTAGTACAGACATTACATTGGCTCTCAAAAGCGGATACTATCCTAATATCGCTACAAAAACTATGCCAAAGCCATCTATACTTGATAGTGGCTATCAATATAATTTTGAGTACTCCTGCATTGATTACTCGCAATATTTCTATTCGTCACCCTCTTATAACAGTAGCGAATACTCTAATGATGGAGTCATGTCAAATGAATATAAGATTATTCCATATAGAGATGATTCTACACAGCACGAAGTAATTTCGCTTCAGTCAGATGTTCAAATTGTTTTGAATGAAGAATATGAAGGTAGATATTTTGTTAAAAATAGGCCATTAGATTTTCGTTACATATTAAATTCCGCTAGAGGGGCCTTAAATTATAGAAAATACGTTGCCCCAGATATTATACATACTTCTGACCCTTCTACATCCCTTATTAGTAGTCCTCTCCGTTTTAGAGAAGATATTTATACTGCAGCTTTTGATCTTATCTCATCAGCTTCTGGGACCTCTAATTTCGTTTACGGACCGAGCAGTAGAGTTACACAAAGAACTTGGTGGCCAGGATACAGCTACAATCCACAAAACTCGTCACAAAGTAATCATGGGATGCATGTAGCATCTATAGCCTGTGGAAATTCACAAGGATTAGCCTCTGAGTCCAATATATATAATATTAATCCGTATGAAAATAATGCTAACCTTATATTTGATTCTATCAGAGAATTTCACAATTCCAAGCCGATAAACACAGGAACGAATAGAAAAAACCCAACGGTAATTAACAATAGTTGGAAATACTCTTATACGCCACCAGAAATCGAAAACCTAACTGGTATAACATCAGAATTTAGTGAAAAATATTCCAATACTTATTCTCCGATTGGTGATGAAATTCAACTTCCTTACAGTTTAAAAGTTAGCGGAAAGATAAATGATGCAAATTATATATATGGAGCCTTTGATTCAACAAGATTGATTATAGGTGGAGCATTTACTGGTGTAGAACTAAATGGCGAAAGCTATGATGTTTCTAATCTCTTTGCACTAGATCTTTATAATAATACAATATTAAAAGACCCATTTAATTCAAACGACCTTTTCTTTGGTAAGGGCGTAGACGGACCAGTTGAAACAATAGAGGTCAACACAACATTCAGAGGCTACTACCAAACTAACACAAGCCCCGCTTCATTAGGAAAAATTTTAGTAGGAGGCGAATTTTCAAACTTTATAAATAAAAACGGCTCTTTGAGTCCAGTGTCAAATTTAATAGCCTTCGATCTTACATACGGAGGCGTTTCAGACATAAATAACCCATTATTCCAAACTTTAAACGGCAAAGTTAAAAAAATTAAGAAACAGACAAATTCGGACTTCGGCGATACATACCGTATTCTTGGAGATTTTAATCAATATAATGGATCTACACAGAACAGCATACTAATAACAGACACCTCTTTCAATAAGACTGGTATTTCAGGATATGATACGTTCGACCTTCCAACTTTGTCTAATCTTGGAAATGCCGTTATAAATGATTTTTCAGAATCTACTAGGGCTGATAGATTCACAATGAACCACTCAATGGTCATTGTAGGAGATTTTAATCAAGTAGGAGAGCATTCTTGTCAAAATATATGCGCTATAGATCCTACTGGAGGCGTAGTTGTTGAATTTCTTGAAAACTTTTCTGGTACTAATGGAGAAATCCGTTCAATAGTCAATCAAACCAACATACTTAATGTTGATTCCCAGTATATAGTATTAGGCTCTTTTACTTCTGGGAATAACACAAACTCTCCTTATTCCTGCAGATATAATTTGCGTACAGGAGCATCTGTAGATCAATATTCAAACTTTACTGTTAACGGTCCAGTGACAAAGATGGTAAGCGATTTTAATAATGGTTATTACCACTTGTATGGAGAGTTTACTCAGGTAAATGAAAAAGATATTAATAATGGGCTTCCTTCTTCTTATTGCTATGTAAAAAGATTCGGGTGGCATACGGACGACGTTCCTGGCTTACAAAATGCGTGGAGGCTTGAGCCTGTAATAAATCAAAAAACTTTAACTGGACTAGGTAATGTAGACTGCGCCATATCAATTAATAAGACTTATGCTCTAATTAAAAATAGATCTGAACCTCAAGATTTCGCGTTTAAGTCCAAGACGCCCGCTTTATATGTTTTGGGCGAAACTCTACCAGGACACGATAAAAGCCTTGTTGGGCTTATCTCAACTTTTCATGATATAGATATAGATCTGCTCGAAGATTTTGGGCAGCAGGAGCAATTTGCAGGTTATAACTTCAATATTACCCTAGACTCCGTCAATTCCGACATGGAAGACTGTATTGAAGATGGGATAGTTATAATTAATGCCGCAGGTAATGATAATAACTTATTAGTTCCATCGGGGCATATAAATTATGCCAAAGTCATTGGCTCTATACCCACGAACTATTCTTTCCCTTTTACTGGCTCTACTCCTCTTTTCAGCAACTTAGAATTCAATTCAGCTGGCGCTCCTCAGTCCGTGGGCATTAATGTGGGATCATTAGCTGCGAATAGAGAAGAAACGGGTCAAATAAACAGAAGCTTTTTCTCTAATTATGGTCCACAAGTTCATGTTTATTCTCCTGGAGAAAACATTATTGGAGCCGTCAATAGCGGAGGAGGTTCATTTAAAGTGTTGGACTCTTACTATTCAAAAAAGAATGGAACAAGTATGGCATCACCTCAAGTTTGTGGAATAGCTGCGCTCTATTTGGAAAAATATCCAAATTTAAAGCATGAAGATATTTCCAATATTATGCAATCTAGATCAGAGAGAGATGAAATGTACGATCCAGATCCAAGTGAAGAAAGTTATCCAAACGTTCCTTTAAATAACGTCAACCTTTATGATTCTAATAATTTTATTCCTAAATATTGGAACTATGAAAAATTGAACTCATTTTATAGAATAGTATATCCACAAAGAGTGTCCCCAGAGAGAACTCCTAAGGGAGTTTTATATCCAAAATCTAAAAATAGATTTCTATAATGAGCATACCTGTAATAGTTTATGGAGAAGATTCTGCTTCAGTTATACTCAATTCACCTTCAACCGCCTCGATATCTCTATCTGATAATAATCAGATAGAAGTAGTAGCGTCTAGCGCAAATACTACTACGATTACAGCAAGTCCCAATGTCAGTATTACTTTAATACTTTGAATTTTTTGTGTATATATATAATATAGATACAAGCAACTCTAACTAATAGTAGCTCCTCCTACGGGAAAATAATTAAATTAATATAAAATATCATGCCATTAATATATATAACACTAGCACTCGTTGCAGTTTACTTAGGAGATAAGGCTCTTAAGGCGTACAAATCCAAGAGACTTAAACCTAAGGCAAAAAGAGCTAGAAATAAGAAGGGTAGATTTGTAGCCGACAACCCCAATACAAGCAAGAATGAAGCTTGGATAGGAGGAAAATCACCCAAAAAAAATCCTAAAAAGGTTATCAAGAAAAAGTAAATTCATGACATAGTTTTTTGTTTGATCTCGGCTCTGTGTGCATATAATAATGCATACATGAACTACAAAGACTTAGAAAACTTAGTTATTGATTGGGCTGAAGATAGAGATATTTTTGCAAACTCTAACCCAATCAAGCAAATAGGCAAAACTCAAGAAGAGCTTGACGAGACTCTAGAGGCTTTGAATAAGCTTAGCTTACTCTCTAATCCGCAAAACTTAATAGCTAAATCTGAGGCTATGGCAGAAGTTAAAGATGGCATTGGAGATATGATCGTAACAATCATTTTATTGTCAGAAATGGTTGGAGTAAAAATGGAAGACTGCTTACAGTCAGCTTACGATGAGATAAAGGATCGCAAAGGAAAAATGGTTGACGGTCTTTTTGTCAAAGAGGGATAATATGAAGCCTATTATTTTTCTTGACATGGATTCTGTGATTGTGAATTGGACAGATCCAGTCGCTAAATATCTAGATCTTGACATAGATGGAAGCATTCCTAGAGAAGTATCAGAACTTACTACAGAAAGTCAGCAGAAAGAGATTGACGAGCTTATGGAGAGTTATCTTTTTTGGATTTCCCTAAAGCCATTTTCATGGAGCGAAGCTTTAATTAAAAGGGTTTCAGAAATGGGGGAGCTATATTTTCTTTCAAAGGCGAGGCCTAACTCTCCATGCTTTGGAGGCAAAATTGATTGGATTAAAAAATACTTTCCAACCTATAAGGATAGGCTTATCGTTACGTCGAAAGATAAGTTCGTCTGTGCTTGCCCCAATAACTTTCTCATCGATGATGACGATAGACATAAGCTCCTCTGGGAAAAGAGGGGTGGTAAATTCTTTCATTGGCAAGAGATTAGGCAAAAAGATTTTTGTGATTCAGAATTTAAAAAAAGGCTTGTAGGAATACAGCTTTTAGTAGATACTTATAAACATGGGCTATAAGGAACTAGATAAATTTGTACCTAAAGGTTGGGGATATGAAGAATGGATAGTCAACAATGAGAAGTATTGTGGCAAAATCTTGTTTTTTGTGAAAGGCAAGAAATGCTCTTGGCACTTTCATAAGTTGAAACATGAGACCTTTTATATACAAGAGGGGTCGTTAAAAGTTACATACAGCTTTGACGAGGACATTTTAAAATCTAAAACAATTATTCTAAACAAAGGTGATATATTTGAAGTTCCGATTGGCCTCGTCCATCAAATGGAAGCCATTGTAGATACAAAAATGTTTGAGTTTTCTACTCAGCATTTGGATGAAGATAGTTATAGAATAACTAAAGGAGATTAGTGAAGAAGATTTTATTGACAGGATCAAAAGGATTTGTTGGATCTAGGTTTTTAGAACTTATGTCTGACAGTTACGAGATTGTTACTTTAGATAAGGATGAGGCTCATCTACTGAATGCCTCTCTACTAAAGGAGGACATAGATTGCGTATTCCACATTGGCGCAGAGACGGATACTATATCTAATAATCTTCAAGAAATTTTTACATACAACTCTCTCTTTTCTGACAATCTTATTGAGTTATCTTTATCCTTAAACATACCAGTAATTTTTTCCTCCTCCGCTTCCCTTTATGGCAATGGCAATAATGTCCCTATGAACCCCTATGCTTGGAGCAAATGGGTTACAGAAAACAAGTGGCAGGGCCATCATCTTTTTACAGCTCTGAGATATTATAATGTATTTGGAATTGGAGAGCATAATAAAGATATTAAGATGACTTCGGTTCTTTACCAATACCTACATAAAGATAAATTCACTTTGTTTGATGGGCGACCCAAAAGAGATTTTGTATATGTAGATGATGTCGTAGATGCGAATATCTATGCTTTTGAAAATAAGCTTCATGGAGTATTTGACGTAGGGACTGCAACTGCTAGACCTTTCGAGGACTTCGCAGAAATACTAGGCAAGGAAGTTCAATACATACAAAACCCAATTAAGTCTCAGTACCAAAATTATACTTGCGCAGATGAACGAAAGTTCTTGACAGGTTGGAAACCCCAATATACATTGGAGTCTGCAATCAAGAATGTCATCGCCTACTATAATGTATAAAAAGGATACTGGACAAAACTTACTTAGATATAAATTCAAGGAACATAAATTTTTAGTCTTCGATTATGAAACTGAAAATTTAAATCTTTGCTGTTTAAATAAGCCTTGGGAACTTGGCTATATAGTCGTGCAGAATGGAGAGGTCATAGAAAAGGTCAATGACCGAATACTATGGAAAGATCTAAATGTATCCGAAGACGCAAAACGTATCACTAAGTTCGACATAGAAGAATACAAAAAGACCGCCAAAGATCCAGAGAAAGTTTTATCTTCTTTTGAAAAGTATCTATTTGATCCAGAGTTTACAGTCGTTCATTACAATGGTCTTAATTTTGACATGTATATTCATCAACTTTTTCGAGAAAAGCTTGGTAAGCCACCCAATTACTCATTTTTATATCGAAGTTTAGACGTTTTGAGCTTATGTAGAGCATTCAGGCTGGAGAAGCAGCCACCAGAAACTAGGGAAGAGTTCTTTTTCTGGCAAAAGCAATTAGCTTCATATTATTCTAGTCCAAAATTAAGGTCTCTTAGAAAGAAACAGATGAATGGGTCTACAACTCTATCATCTATGGCCAAAGAGCTTGATGTATCAGTTACTGGCGATGCTTGGCACAACGGTCTTTATGATGTACAAGTTACATGGGAGATACTAAAGTCTCTGTTCTGGAAATTGGAAATAACCTCTAACCATATCAAATGATATATTTATTTTATAGCGCAAATTCATTTAACTCAATACTTTCTTTATCTGAAAAAGCTGTTGGTGGAGGGAGTAACTCTATCGTAGAAATAGCAGAGGAAATGAGTATAGATAAGGTATTTTTAGTAGAAAAGAATCCCTCTTCGTTCCCTTTGGCATTTAATAATCTTGGCAAAAAGCTTGTCTATGGAATAGAGTTTATAGTCTGTCAAAATATTGAAGACAAGACCCCTGCATCAGTTGAAACAGAGCATAAGGTTATTATTTTTGCGAAAAGCGGTTCTTCTTACAGTAACTTTCTGATGAAGCTATATTCTATCGCAGCCACGGAAGGAGATTATAATGGTCAACCAAGATTAGACTTTAAAACAATTGATAATAATTGGGACCAAGACTTAGTAATGGTAATACCTTTCTACGATAGTTTTTTGTACAATAACTTGCTCTTAGGGTATAAATGCAATATCTCTCTTAATCAGAATCCGATCTTATGTTTAGAGAATCACGATCTCCCATACGATGTAATTATAAAAAAGAAGGTTAAGCAGTTTGCAGATCAAAATGGCTGTGAAACTTTAGATACTCATAAAGTTCTATACAAAAGAAAGATTGACGTAATTTCATTTCAGACATATAAGTGTATCAAAAATAAGACCAATATGGAAAAGCCCAACCTAGAGGGCTTTGCAAGCAAAAGCTTTAACATCGTATGATCGAAGATATAAAATTTAAAAGCCAATTTAAAAGCTATTCAGAATCCTATTCTATTGATGGGGTAAGGATTCCTTCTGTAGATATCGATGACGCTTATAAGAGAAAGCATGGTTTAGATACAAGTATGCCAGATAGCGATATTTTGAGGCAAATATGTTTAATTGGATACAAAAACAGGGGAATAGATTTACTACCTAATAAACAAGAATACATTGATCGTGTAAAATTTGAACTATCCACACTGGAGAGGCTTGGATTTACTAGATATATGCTAATGGTTTGGGATCTCATCGAGTGGTGCGATGAAAGAAAGATTGCCAGAGGTTGGGGTAGAGGTTCTGTAGGAGGCTCCCTAATAGCCTATTTGTCTGGCTTGGTTGCCGTAGACCCGATTGAACATGGTTTGATTTTTGAGAGATTTATCAATGAATCTAGAGCAAAGAGCAAGATGATTAATGGAGAACAGTATTCCGATGGAAGCACAGTTCCAGATATCGACATTGATGTATCTTACCTACATAGAGATCGAGTCGTTAAGGAGTATTTGGAATCAAAATATCCAAATAGAACTTGCCACATCTCTACGATGAATACTCTATCTACTAAGCTCGTGCTAAAAGAAGTATGCAAAAAGTATGCTATGTACGACGAGTCTAAGGCGAATAGAATATCTTCCATGATCGGTAGCGATGCTGGCACACTAGATAGTCTAGAAAAAACCATTGAAAACAATAACGACTTTAGAGAGTGGGCAGAAGCCAACCAAGATATTTTCAATATATGCAGAAAGTTAATTAATCTACCAAGAAATTTCGGTGTTCACGCCGCAGGTATTGTCGTTTCCTACGACGAAGTATTCGATTCGCTTCCTCTTGAAACTAGAAAAGATAACGAGGGCAAAGAAAAAATAATCACTTCCTATTGCAAGGATGATGTGGCAGAAAAAGAAATTAAGTTAGATTGCTTGGGACTAAAAACAGTAGATATCATTTACAATACTGCAAAGGAAGTAGGTTACGATATAAGCAAATTCGACCCAGAAGATCCTGAAATTTATAAGTTTTTATGCTCATTTGATTATACCTATGGTATATTCCAATTAGACGGAGATACTGCAAGCAGAGTTACCAGAAGAGTTAAGCCAAAGTGCCTTAGTGACGTTTCGGCAATATCTGCTATAGCTCGTCCTGGAGCTTTGGCTTTCTTAGATAAGTTCGTTGAGGCTAGAGAAACTGGAAATCAAGAGTCAATTTATCCATCAATAGATGAAATACTTAAAGAGACTTCTGGTGCTATCCTATATCAAGAGCAGATCATGGCCATTGCAAATAAAGTATATGGATTTTCATTGCTAGAAGCAGACGTACTTAGAAAAATTATAGGCAAAAAGAAGGTAAAGGCAGTAAGAGAGTGGGAGAATAAGATCTATGAGGCTGGAGAACGCCATAAGATACCCAGAGAGGCCACAGAGATCTTTTGGAATACAGTTCAGGCATCTGCTAAGTATTCCTTCAATAAGTCCCATTCTGTGGCTTACAGCTACATTTCTACGCTATGTTCCTATCTAAAGATAACATATCCTGCTGAGTTTTTCAAAAATTGTCTGATGCTTGCTAGAACCTTTCAAAATAGTGAGGCTCGAATATTGCAAATCTCTAAAGAAGCTCCTCACTTTGGAGTAGAGATTAAGCCACCCGACTTGATTGAGTCCAGCGAAGACTTTACAGTAAAAGGGAACGTCATTAGATATGGATTGAAATCAATTAAATCCGTATCTAATAAAAGCATTGAAAAGCTTAAAGACTTCAACCCTTCTGACATGAATAAGTTTAAGATGTTTGAGTTTGCCAAAGAAAGCGGAATTAATATTACGATCCTCTGCAATATTATAAAGGCGGGTTGCCTATCTTCCTTCTCTGATAATCGTGGAAAACTTTTTTTAGAAGCAAAAACTTGGAATCTCCTAACAGAATCTCAAAAGCTGAAAATTTATAAGTATGGTAGTAAATATAATTTTGACTTACTAAAGCTTCTTCTCGATGTTAAAAATGGAGATCTGCTATATGATGGTAAGGAAATATTCTCTACAAATAAAAGGCAGAATAAAAATGGTGAAACGGTATCAACTTGGGATACATTCTATGGTAAGTATTTAAATATAAAGGAGGAATATATTAAATATTCTAATAATCCTAACTTTTATAACTATTTTTACGAAGTAGATATCCTTGGATTTGCTTATTCGATGAACCTAACAAAGGTAATTGAGGACTTGTATCCAGATGCAATCAATATCTCCGAAGTTGAAGACCTACCCACAGACTCTAAGATAGTTTCTTGTGGCATAGTCCAAGAGGTTAGAATTTCTAAGACTAAAAAGGGTGGGTCAATGATCAACATTGATATAGCGGATGAGCATGGTAGATTTAATCTAAAAGCGTTTAATTTTGAGTATTTTGATTCCAGCTCTCGACAAAGGGTCAGCGTTAATAATGTTGACGATATCAAGGCCACTCACGGCAGGTATCCAGTAAAGAAGGATATAGTTGTTTTTAGAGGCACTAAAAAAGATAGATGTGCATTTGTAGATAGGTTGAAGATTTTAAATTTAGAACTTTAGTGTAAATATATAATATGAAGACATACTCAGCAAAAGTTAAAAACGTCAATGACTATTCCTCAGCAGCTAAACTATATATGATAGCTAGTGAATGTTGTAGTTGTAAGGTAGTAAATAATTTGCCAGAAATTACCTTTATGTTTTCTAGCATAAGCGACAAGAACTGTTTTAAAAGAATGGTAAAATGTCTGCAAATTTTTAGTAAATATGAAATATAAAAGTAAAATTTATGAGGATAAGAATGATCTCTTTGATGCTTGGAATAAATTCAAGTTACAGAATAGCTCTTCGGTTTATCCAGTAATAAGCCATCTATACAAGAAATCCAAAATGACTGGTTGTTATTTTGAGTTTGATATTAGAACTAAGAGCCAAATAGAAGATTTCTCTGAAATCAGAAAGGTTATAGATATATCAGATTGAAAATGGTGTAGATACATTATATGAACCTGTATAAAAGCAAAACCTTAATAAGTTGAGTGAAAAATTACAGGCCAAAAGAGTTTATAAGTCAGAGAATTTTGTTTTTTCTGATGAAAAGCTTCTATCTGAAATACAGTTAAAGATATTTTTCCTAAAAGTTATTGGGGATGATGAGTTTATAGCCAAGTATGGTTACGATTTTCAGATATTTTTATGCGGAACGGGTTTATTCGATTACTCCTTTGCTGGATATAAAGAGATATATATGCTTAAAAATGAGCATTGGACAATGTCTAGCGTACTTCATGAATTAGCACATTCGGTGAAAAGAGTACGCAAAAATCCACATGGCAAAGCTTTCTGCAATAGATATTTATATTTTATAAGAAAATATTTGTCAGAAGAAAAATCAGAGCAACTTAAAATTCAGTTTAAAAAAAATAAAGTTTCTTTTTAGTTAAAAAACTTACAGGAACTCCGTGTTTTTTTGCAAATAACATGCGAACTCCGTGTTTTTTTTGCAAATAATAGGCACACGCGAGTAGCGCAAGAGCGATGTGTTATAAATTATATTTTATACAGATAAATAATTTTATTTGTATTTTCTCGCAGACAATTTTCTATCAAATGTCAATAATATAATTATAAAAAAAACAAATAGTCTTTTAAAAATTAATTAAAAAAATATTGACAATCTTTATATCCATGTATTTATATGGTGGGATATGAATGACAAAAAAATAAATAAATTGCCTCGCAAAGCTGGCAGTGGACGAAAAAAAGGATCAAAGTCTTTTACTAAAATGACTTTTTCGGAGCTATCTAATATATGTGGTAGCGCAACTATTGTTCCAGTATCCAGAGTATGGCTAGAACAGATTGGAGTAACAATTGTAGGTGATAAGACTACTGAAATAGTAGAAGTTAAGGAAGAGGTCTTGCCTCAAGCCTCCATACAATTCAAATTGCACAAGTAAATATGCTTTACATTCTCATCTTTTTTATTCTATTCATTATACTATGACAAGCAGCAATTTCTCTAATTTAGTTGGACAGGAAGAAGTAAAACGTAAACTCAGCTTTTATGCTGATGCGCAAAATGCGACAGGTAAGTCTCCCTTCATCATGCTTAGTGGTGCTAAGGGGCTTGGCAAAACACAGTTCGCTAGATCGTATTCAAACTCGTTGAAAAATAAAGATGGTAGCAAAAGACCATTCTTAGAAATAAACTGCTCTACAATACCAAATGCAAATTCTTTCTTTACTCAAATCTTTTTACCCATTGTAATGCATAATGAGGTTACAGTCTTCTTCGACGAAGCTCATTGCCTTCCAAAGGATTTGACAAATGCGTTTCTAACGATCTTCAATACAGAAATGGAATCATGGAGAGAGTTTATGTATAAGGAGGAGAATTATTCTTTCGACTTTGAGAAACAGAATTATATCTTCGCTACGACTGAGCTTGACAAGATATTTCCACCTCTAAAAGACAGGCTTTCGATGATTGACTTTGCGCCGTATAAAGTTTGTGAGTTAGGTCAAATAGTTCGTAGTCAGTCAAAGGTGAATATAGAAGATGATATACTGCAAGACGTAGCATCAACAGCAAGGGGCAATGCTAGGTCAGCAGTCAAAAGAGCTAAAGAGATTCTTCTATTCGTCGAATCAAGAGACTGCCCCACCTTTAACAAAAAGGCTTGGGACGAGATGAAGCATATTCTAGGAATTAAGCCAATGGGTCTGTCAAATATAGAGGTAGAAATCCTAAGAATTCTTGATGAGAGGGGAGATTGCACACTTCAAATGCTTTCTTCTGTAACAGGAATGTCAAGATCAGCCTTACAGAGAGATGCCGAAATTTATTTGCTTAGGCAGGGTCTGCTCAAGATAGATGGCTTAAGGAAGATAACTAAAAAAGGCGTAGACTTGCTTAAGATGGTAAAATAATTTTTTTTAAATTTTTTAAAAAAACAATTGACATTACGGATTCAATCAACATTGTTACGAACATGATACTACAAAACCAACCAAAAAACATAAAGTCCTCCGCAAATCTTCAATCCGCATCTTGCTCTATTGATGCAGAGGATATGCGCTATATCGCTAGTCTACTTCGCAATAACTATTCTGACACTATGCTTGCTACAATGCGTGAGATTATCGCAAACGCAATCGATGTTAGTAATGGTAAGAAAGTCGATGTTCAGCTTCCCACAAGAATTGAGCCAAACTTCATTGTGCGTGATTATGGCACAGGTTTGAGTGAAGATGATATGATGGGTCTATACACTAAGTACGGTAAGTCAACTAAGCGCGGTAGCAACAATGCAATCGGCGGCTTCGGTATCGGACGCTTTGCACCTTTATCGTACACAGAATCTTTTGTTGTTATCTCTATCAATGGAGACTCCAAAACATCTTACTCAATTCGTGTTGACGAAAACGACGATACAGTTGTCAGTCGCCTTTGCTCTGAGTCAAATTCTGGAGAGGCTAATGGTATCTATGTACAAGTACCTATCGAAAACCAACACATCGATAATTTTAATTTAAAATTTAAAAACTTCTCTCGATACCTACGGGATAATCTTAATGTCAAGAATAATTCCTTTGATTATATCGAGCCAGAAATTTCATGCGATGTATTTGATTTTTTTGAAGACTCAAGCGATTATTATTATAGAACTTCTCAACACTCAGAATGCAACAACCCTCACATCCTTATGGGAGGCATCATGTATCCTGTAAACAGGCACGACTATAAAAACTTTGTAAAGGGTTTGGTATATAAAGCAGATATTGGTGAGTTTAAGCTCCATCACAGTCGTGAGGCTTTAGAATACAACAACAGCACCGTTGAAAAACTCGAAAAAGCATCCGATAGGATTGCGGCGGCACTACAAAAGCGAATAAAAGACCAATTTGATTCGTGCGATTGCTTGTATGAGGCTACTAACATTAAAGGCTCGATTCAAAAAAAGTATGGCAAATACTTCTCCAAGGAAGCAACCAAGGTAGAGTTTGATTCAAATAAATTTGGAAATCAAACTGTTGAAACAACACTATTTCCACGTAAAATGATGGGTGAGTTTGAAACAGTGAGAGTTCTACAGAACAGTATAGGCAATTTATCGACTTCAAAGAAAGCTTGGTTTGATGATGATTTGTCTCCATCTGAAAATAGGTTCTTCATAATAGATGATGGCGTAAAGCCTCGCTCTATCTTGAATCGCCTCTCCTTTTTAACTAGTACTCAAAAGGCGATAGTTTTTACAAGCACAGATGAATCAGTAGTCAAGAAACTTATTGACCGCTCCAAGCTAATGAAGTCTGCAAATGTCAAGCTTCTATCCGAGTGCGAACGAACTATTTCTAAAAGCACAGCATCTCAAAAGTCTTCAAACTCCTTGCTTGCAGGGGCAGACATTTTATCGTTTTCAACAGACAATGTCTGCTACACGCAATCGCAATTTTGGAAAGCTCAGAAAGAGGACTTGCCAAACAGTGAAACATACTATTATGTTAAATACTATAGTAATAAATTTCAGAAAATCAATGGAGAATCGTTTCCGAATGGTGACTCTCCTTCTTGCAACAGGGATTTAGTGAAAGCCTTGATGCGGATAAATCCAAGCCTAAAAAAGGTTTATGGCATTCGTCACTCTTCTTTAAAGAAGATAGCTAGTATGGACAACTGGATTCCACTTGAAAGCGTTTATATTGACTGGATTAAGAATTCTGAAAAAATCATAGACAAGGTAAACCATGATGCAGTAAATGAAAAATTGCGAGACAGCTTTGGCAACCATGCCTATAAGCTTTTCAATCTTATTCCAAGAATATCTAAAGAAATTCCTTCAAACGAATTAATAAAAACATTGAAAAATGCTTTAAGTAAAACGCAGGATACAGCTAAAAATAATTGGTCAGTTCAAAATCTAGTCAATCTTGGATTGGTTAATCCAACTATATCAAAAGAAAAGAAAGCTATAGAAGACTTTGATAAAAAATACCCTCTAGTGAAGCGCATTATCCAATGCGTAGATAGGTATAGTAATGAAGAGTTGTCAGACATCTTTGATTACATAAAGAGTTGGTAGTATCATAAAGACATCCTCATGGGCTTGGTAACTCATGGGGATGCAATTTTTTAAAAAAATAAAAAATACATTTGACAATCAGCATTGTTAGATTACCATATAATGAAGAATCAAGTATAACTAAAATATAAACAAATATGAAAAACATCCCATACATTATTAGCGAAACAAGTGCATCTCTCATTTACGAGGGTAAGCCTTACACACTGTCAGCAAGTCAACCTAACTTCGCGCCATTCAAGAAGGCGTTGTTAAATGGAGACTTTGAAACCGCAATCAATTATCTAGACATCAAGACCTCTATCAAAGAGTTTTCTGATGGTGTGCTATCTGTTATAGATGGTGCAGTTTACTATCATTCTGAGCGTCTACATGGTGCTGTTGTTGATAAGCTTCTTGAACTGCTTGAGTCTGGAATGTCAACGTCTGCACCTTTTATTAAGTTTATTAAAAATTTGCTAGACAACCCAAGCAAGTCATCTGTTGATGAGCTGTATGACTTCCTATCCTACAAATCTCTTCCAATTGATGATGAAGGCTATGTTATCGCCTACAAGGGTGTGGCTGATGATGGCTGGTCAAAGTCTGGCAACACCCAAACAACTGTGCTACAGGGTGAGGTAAATGATCGAGGTCAAATCATGAACCGTGTTGGTGATACCATTGAAGTCATGCGCCGATGTGTTGATGATAACCGTAGCAACGGATGTTCTCACGGTCTTCACGTTGGTTCGTTTGAATACGCTAAGTCTTGGGCAGCAGGTGGCAAACTTCTGATGGTTCGCTTTAATCCTGCTGATGCAGTAAGTGTTCCAGAGGATTGTTCTTGCCAAAAGCTTCGGGTATCTATGTATGAAATTATCCAAGAGATTGAGATTGAAGATGATTCTGAGATTACCAAACCTTATTATGGGGTTTATACAGATGGCGATGCTACTGAATATGATGATGATTAAGAATGTCAAACATAAGAAAGAAACGCTTGACTTGCTCAAGGAATTAAATCAGAGTTGAGCTATTAAAAGATATGGGGCGCAGCATCCTACACTGCATAACGATAATATCAAGGAAACTAAATTATGAAGACAGTATATTTGCCAGTAACAATAAGTGAAAAAGACTACGTTCTTACGTGCGATGGCAAGTCAGTCGAATCGTATGACGTTATATACAGCGAAGAGTCAATGAAAGAAGTGTTGGCTCAAGGCATTCATCCAGATTGGAAGTTTACTAAAATGGTAGACCTTGAAGAAGACCATCTCATGAAATACGCCGAATCAATCATACTGAACAAGTTACTACTCTACAACACCTATTAGAATGAATATATTTGCTTTATCAACAGATCACGAAGTCGCCGCAAAATGGCACAACGATAAACATTGTGTCAAAATGGTTACAGAAATCATGCAATGCCTATCCTGTGCCGTCATCCGACATGAGACTCCGACCCATTTATTGCCACTGACTAAGAAAGGCACACCAGTTAAGGGCGGCTATCATCATCACCCTAGTTCTATTTGGGCGGGTAATACCAAAGGAAATTTCGAGTGGTTATGTCATCACGGTATATCATTAGCTAGAGAATATACAAGACGTTATGAAAAGACTCACTTCTGCGAAGCCGCTATTACCAAACTGTTTTCTTTGATTGATTATATCCCAGATGGAAAGCAAGAAGATTTTGCCATCGCCATATCAGAAGACTCAGAATGTCGTAATGTGGAGAATTTTGGCGATCTTCATCCTGTCACACAGTATCGACTATACTACAAGATTGACAAGGCACATCTAGCAAACTGGAAAGCCAACAAACCTCATTGGTATGATTACTCAGTAGAAAAAATTATCGAAACATCAATTTAGTATTTGCTTGACTCCTTATTGTTTATAACTAGTATGGCGCATATCAACTGTTCCAAAATGGAACAACCCACATAAACTAATACATTATGTTTACATTTTCTAATTCTATAAACATATCAATTCAATGCTTTCCAAAATGGAAACAATTGCGGAAGGCAACAGACACAGCAAGAAATCAAAGAAGCCTTGGGTATCTACTAACAACTCATTAAATGGAACAGAAAGGAAAAGCACAAGAAGCATTATTAATGATGCTGTATTTTATTTTTGGGGTCATAATCTTTGGTCTCATAGGGTCTATCGCGTCAGCTATCTTTAAATTAACTCAAATATGAAAAAGAACAAACCAAAATCAGACATCTTCCTAGATATAATTTATTGGATAGCGGGTGCTGTAATTTTCGCAGGGCTAATGGCTATTGTGTGGATGATGATCTCAACATCACTATCAGCATCATCATCTGATATGTTAGTTGAGACACAATCATGTTGTTGCTGCTGTCGCTGCCCACAGGCTAACCTAGACGACGAAGTAATCTATACTCTAGAAGTCAAGGATGATTCTATGAAGGTTCTAGTTGGTGAGCCTCCTGCAAATCCAGTATCTTTGTCTAAATAATGTATATGAATAAATTAACTGAAATACACTACGTCGTTATCGTTCTCGTCCTATTTCTTTTCATTGCCCTCATCTCGAATAGGGCGCAAGGTGCGACCATGACCGATCTCATCCTTGCATTGGAAAAGGTCGAGTCTAACGGAAACGAGATTGCTTATAACGAAAGCGAAAAAGCTTTAGGTTGTTTACAAATTCGCCCAATCATGTTGGCTGACTATAATCGCATCTATGGCACAAGCTTTACTCACGATCAAATGAAAGATCGTATTATCTCTCACGATATTGCAATGGGAATTTTTCACCATTATGGCAAATATATAGAGAATGGCGGTGAGACTATAACTGCAAAACACTTTTCTTTTATATGGAATGGTGGAGGTTCGGCTTGGAAACGTGTAAATAACCCAAGAGATGACCGAAAACAAAAAAACTTAGAAATTTACTGGACAAAGGTCTCTAAACATCTATAACTAAAATTATGAAAGACAATATCTATTATATGGAGAGCAGGGCATCTTGGGAGGTCTCGCAAACTTCGATAGTGTCATTTAAACTATCTGAATTAGTGAAGAAAGTTATTAGTGATGGTCTAATAACTAAAGAGCAATCAAAGTCAATAAAAAATATCTCTGATCTTGATGTTGTTGATGGCTTCTTTATGGAAGACTATATTGACATTAAAAACCCAGAAAAGAAGCGGTTGGTTTTCGAGAGTATGAGTGAGCCTAAAGAAGATTTGTTTATCCATTCAGAAGAAAATGCTTTACGCGATCTCGATTGGGACTTATTATACAAATCGGGGCTGATTGGATACCTAAGACAAAACCCCAAATATAATAAAGATATGTCCGTAACAGATGAACGCGACTTATTCATTAACATACTAAATAATTATGCAAAAAACAAAATACATTAAAACAGATGAGATGATATTCCGCGCCTTATGGCTTGCATCTGGTCAATTTTTAAATAAAAGAATCCCAGATAATTGGAATGCTATGGAAAAAGATGAGCAGCTTAATTTCATAGAGAAGAATATCTTTACTCCCTATAAGGGTTTGAGTAATGATACTATGTATGATAACCTATATAATCTAGCTAATGATTTTGAAGAATATGGAGAGTTTTGTGCTTCCAAAAAGTCTGATGTAAACGTTGTTGTAAATTTCTAAATATAATGAACATTAATGATGATACCGCAATTGTCTTGGCTTACATTATAGGCTTCCTTGCAACTCCAGTATTTTTTGTAGTTGCAGGAGTAATAAGGATAACCCAAACCTTAATAGGCTTGACTATGGATTCGACAATGCTAATAACACATATAGTGAATAAAACAAAGGAAAGAAGGAATATATATAATTGATACATATAATGGTAATTATATATATAAATAGATTCTTCCTTAGTAATCAATAACAATAGAGAGTAAGAGAGAAGTAATAGAATAGGTATAGGAGTTATAATAAATAGAGAATTGCGTAAGAGGCTGATTAGTAAACAAATAAGGGATTAATAAGTTAAGGATTATTGATTGGGGGTTCGCCAGCTTATATTCACGCCGAGCAGCATTTTTTTTAAAAAATTTTTTAAAATTTATGGAACTGATAACAAACACACTAGGATTAATTTATGCAGCTTGCTTTGCGCTGTGTTTTATACCGCAAATAGTCAAGACTATTATTACAAAAGACGTTGACAACGTGAGTGTTAGCGTATATTATATATGTCTGCTAGGATATGTATGCGCACTGACTTATACCCTATTAAAGGTAGGATTAGATTTATGGCTTCAAGTCAACTTTATTTTAAGCGGAATTGCATCAGCCGCAATGATATTTTGCTACCATAAATACAAAAATCGACAAGTCGCTGTAAATAAGGTAGTTAGGAATATTAGCGTAGATTAATGGTCTACTTTTCATAGGGGTAAATACAAAAAGTCAAGCGAAAATAGCGCGAAATAACGCCAAATAGTCTGAAATAACCCGAAATAACGCCAAATAGTCTGAAATAACGCCAAATAAACCGAAATAAAGACAAATAATAGGGTGTTTACCCTATAAGGGTCTACTTTTCATAGGGGTTTAATACAAAAAGTATAGTTTTCCGTAGGGGTCAATACAAAAAGCATGATTTAAAAAAATTTAAAAAAATTTAAAAAAGAATTGACAAAGGAATCATGGTATGCATACTTGTAACCATGACCAAGTTATACCAACACCTAAAAACACAATCTGAAAAAATCAACGAAACCAATGACTGCGCCGTTAAAGCTATAGCGGTCGTTTGCGGCATTCAGTATAAGGATGCATGGAACCTTGCTAAGAAATTTGGGAGACGTTTCCGAGGACGAACCAATACATATAGAATAACTTTCCCAGCAATTAAATCAAAGGGTTTTGTTTGCACTGATGTATGGGATCATAAGATGAATAAGGCTAAGACCATTAGAAGCCTTAAACCCCTTATCCCATCTAGGGGAGTATTTCTCGTTTTCGTTAGAGGTCATGTCTTTGCCGTAAGGGGTGGAGAGATTCATGACTGGAGCGAAGGGCGATGTCACAGAATTACATTAATTGTAAGAGTTTCAAAGAAAACTGTTGACATAGCATAATAATTATCTATGTTTCAGTCTTAACCCACAATAAAACTAATCAAAAATACAAAAAGGAAAATATTATGCCAAACTGGTGTCACACAACATTAAACGTAGAAGGATCTAAAGAACAAATCAAAGAGTTCAGCGCTCTGGTTTCGAGAGCTATTGAAAACAACAACAGCTTATGCAACGCTATTATACCAAGACCTGCAGCCGAAGAAGATAATTGGTATTGTTGGAATATAACGAATTGGGGCAGTAAGTGGGATGTGACTGATATGTTTGTGGAATATGAAGACGACATAAACCTCAATTTAACTTTTGCTACTGCTTGGAGTCCTATCACTCCTATCTTCGATGAATTGGTTAAGCGCGGCTTTAAAGTCAAAGCCGAATACCAAGACGAGGGATATATGTTTGCAGGTGAATATGAAGATGGCAACGAAACAGACTTTGAAATAAAAGAGTGCGAGGATTGCCAAGAGCTTGACGAACCTAACTACGAATGCAAATGTGAAGGAAATGGAGTAATGATCCTACGATAACCAAACCAAAACATTATGAATAAAACAGAAGCATACATAACCGCATCAAAATTCTACCTAACCGATGAGCTACCATCGAACTTTGACGAGCTAGACGAGCAAGACGTGACGGACTTCATCCGAGACAACAGGTGGGAACCATTTGAAGAGTGGGAGCCACACGGCATCTGGGATCTGATCGAAGATCTAGCCTCCGAATTTCTACGTATAGCCAACCAATAATAAAATGAATATACACGAAGCCCACTCCGCTATGCGTGAAGAAAAAAGGATCCGCCTTCCAGATTGGGAGGAAGGGTCTCACGTCACCATCAAAGACGGCGAACTTGTCGATGAGAATGGTGATGTTTTTATCATGAGTCCTTGGTGGCTCGACTGCACCGAGTTCCAGATCATTTAACTTAACACCAACCAACCAACCAACCCAAAAACATAAAGAAAACATTTGACATACGCTCATGGATACAAAAGAAAGAATAAAATCATGGGAATCTTTAGGCTCTCCAAAGCCGAGTTGGGAGACATTTAAACGAATGTTGCCATCGTGCGGAGATAATCCGTTGGTAGTTAGAACATTGTGGCTGAAAAAGAATTCAAAAAAAAGTTTGACAATCACTCCAGACAATGCATGATTGAAGATACTTAAAACTAACTAACACACATTATTAAAATAACCATACTATAAACAATGAAAATAATGAACCTATCACTACACCGCTCCAAAGATGAACCTTTTGTTCAGAAATGGGAAGTCGCTCGCCAATGCGTTTTTTCTGCTCGCCTTAATCAAGAGCATATCGACTATCCGCACATTCCAGCAAAGCTTGCTGAACTTTTGTTTCACGTAACCAACGCGCCGATTGAACTTATAACTAAAACGCACGAAAAAATTCTTTTGGCTTTGTGGGAGAACTGCTCAGACAAGGAAACTTTTTACTCGACAAGTGTTGGTGACGTTGTTAAGATTATCGACCACGAAGGAAAACTGACAACACTAATGTGCAAATCACAAGGATGGGAGGAACTATAATTTCTTCAGCAAAAGTAATCAAACAAAAATTTAGCTTAGGTTTTGTGCGTCGCTCGGTCGGCACAAATTAAAAGACAGACGAATCAGCTAGTTCTAGAATAGTGTCCCGATACCAATATGATTCCTGCCTAAGTTTTTTTAAAGTTTATTTAAATTCTGCTTGACATATTAGAATATTAAGACATACTGTACAACATCATGAAACCAGAAAACCTTATACACGTTGTGGCTGATATTGCTGAAGCTATTGTTGAACATAGGATGGGCGCACACATTGTGTGGGAAGACAGGGAGGATGGATCAGAAGGTCTCACAGAAGAAGCCC
>Ga0206125_10001563_pt1 | contig 26643 bp, 24 predicted proteins | sample Helgoland_Spring_4_FD_148598 | JGI IMG/M metagenome (GOLD analysis project Ga0206125, IMG submission 148598) | Pelagic subsurface seawater microbial communities from Kabeltonne, Helgoland, North Sea - Helgoland_Spring_Bloom_20160331_1 | ecosystem: Environmental > Aquatic > Marine > Epipelagic ... | reverse complement strand
AAAAGAGTTTCAAGGTAAAAATATCTCTTTTGTGAGTATTTCTACAGATGATGACAGGCGTTCTAATGGAAGCTGGGAGAAGGCTAGAGATAAATGGATAAACATGGTTAGAAAAAGAAACCTTTCTGGGTATCAATTATGGGCAGGTAAAGATGATGCACGATTTTCTAGAGAATATATGATTACCAGTATCCCTAGATTTATCTTAATAGATCCTGAAGGAAACCTAATAGATAGTAATGCCAAAAGTCCAGCGGATCCAGCATTGAGAGAATTATTAGTTAGATTACCAGGAATTTAAAACAAAAAAAGTCGAAATAAATTTCGACTTTTTTTACTTTATGCATAATTCTTTATTCTTTGTAAACCCCCATTTGAGCATACTTATCCATTCTAGTAGATACAATCTCTTTCTCTGATAAATCCTTTAATTCTTCAAATGATGTTAGAATCGTTTTTTTAACAGCTTCAAAAGCTCCTTCTCTGTTAGAATGAGCACCACCAACAGGTTCTTTGATAATTCCATCAATTAATTTTAACCGTTTCATATCATCTCCAGTTAATTTCAAAGCATCAGCTGCCTGCTCTTTAAACTCCCAACTTCTCCATAAAATAGATGAACAAGATTCAGGAGAAATAACAGTATACCAAGTGTTTTCCATCATAAAAACTTTATTTCCAACACCTATTCCTAGTGCTCCACCTGAAGCTCCCTCCCCTATAACAATGGTAATGATAGGTGTTTTTAAACGGGTCATTTCTAAAATATTTCGAGCAATGGCCTCTCCTTGCCCTCTCTCTTCTGCTTCTAATCCTGGATACGCTCCTGGAGTATCTAATAATGTAACCACTGGAATGTTAAACTTCTCTGCCATTTTCATGAGACGAAGTGCTTTTCTATACCCTTCAGGGTTAGCCATTCCAAAATTCCTGTATTGACGTGTTTTTGTGTTGTATCCTTTTTGCTGACCAATAAACATAAAAGACTGATCTCCTATTTTACCCAAGCCACCAATCATGGCCTTATCATCTTTCACATTTCTATCTCCATGTAATTCCATAAAGGTATCTCCGCAAATTGCTTTGATATAATCTAAAGTATAAGGTCTGTTAGGGTGTCTTGACAACTGAACTCTTTGCCAAGGAGTTAAATTTTTGTAGATCTCTTTTTTAGTTTTTTCTAACTTCTTTTCAATTTTTTTACAAGTAGCTATGACATCAACATCACTATCTACACCTATTTCATAACATTTTTCCAGCTGCTCCTTTAGTTCTTTAATAGGCAATTCGAAGTCTAAATATTCCATGATTTGGTTATTTGTTTTCTATAAAATTGATGATTTAAAATCAACAGACAATGATACAAAATTACTACAAAAAATGAGTCAATTTACAATGATTTTTATTTTTTTGATTGTTTTAATTTATCTAGTTTGTTTAAGACACCTTTCATATTTTTTAAGACAGCATTTACCAATACTACTAACAAAACGATACATGCACCTAAGTAAAATTCTGAATTCATTTTTTCACTTTCACCAAAAATAATCAATGCTAAAATAATTGCATAGACAGGTTCTAGGTTTACAGTAAGAACAACAGTGTATGGAGTAAGGTGTTTCATAACATCTACTGAAACAATAAATGCATATGCTGTACAAATACTACTTAAAATAAATAGATATATCCAATCAAGGTTTCCTAAAACAAAAAAATCAATTGTAAAAGATCCCTTAAAAAATAAATAGACTGTAATAAAAAGTGCTCCAAAAAATAATTGATAAAATGAAATGATAGATGCACTGTGCTTTCTAACAAACAAACCATTGAGTACCGAAAATAATGCTGATAAAAACGAAGAAATTAGTGCATATATTATTCCAAGAGAATACTGAGATTCAAAACTAAAAATAATGTATAAGCCAACAACTACAAGTAAGCCAAGGATTATTTCAACTGCCTTAATTCTTCTTTTGAAAAAAATTGGCTCTATGAGTGACGTAAAAAACGCACCTGTACTCATAGCTACTAGAGCTACAGAAACGTTTGAAACTTTAATAGCTTTAAAAAATGTAATCCAATGGAGTGCAATTAAAATACCTGATAGTAAAAACTTAAATAACGACTTCTTGTCTAGTTCAAATGACTTTTTCTTAATCAAAAAATAGGCTGCAATAAAAAAAGAGGCTAATAGCATCCTGAACCAAACTAATGGGATGGCGTCTATAGATATTAATTTTCCTAAAATGGCAGTAAAACCCCAAATAAAGACAATTAAATGGAGGTGTAAATAATATTTTAAATTACTTTTTTGCATTTAGATATAAATAAAGAGCTAGCAATCCAAATATGAAATTAGGAATCCAAACATAAACAAGGGAATTAACACCAGCTACAGCTCCTAGCACCTCACCAACTTTTAAAAAGAAAACATAAATAAACATGATTGTAACTCCAATTCCTAAATTAACTCCTATACCTCCTCTTTTTTTCTTGAAAGCGAGTGCCACAGCTATAATCGTTAAAATATAACATGCTATGGGTAAACTTGTTCTCTTATATAACTCTACCAAATAAGCGTTTAAATTTTTAACCCCTCTTTTTTTTGAAATTTTAATAAACTCAGATAACTCATTAGAAGGCATTTCCTGAGCTAGAGCAGATTTATACATAAAATCTTTTGGTGTAAAAGAGAATGTTGTGTCCATATTAACACCAGCGTAAATACTATCTCTATCACTATAAATTTTACGTAGTTTGTATCTAGTCAATTTAAATGTGCTATCTTTTTTTATCCATCGAATATTTTCAGCGGTTAATTTTTGAATTAATTCTATCCCTTTATAATTTTCTATGGAAAAATAACTTCCTTGAGAAGATTTAAAACTATAGCTTTTCAAATACATGTAAGTACTGTCATTAAGTTGTAGACTAAAATTTTCGACAATATTATCTTTCCACTTCTTCCTTACAAAAAACTCTTTTTCAAATTGTTTTCTTTCTTTACTACTGCTCGGAACAACATAGTGATTCATGGCTAAAGCAACTAGTGTTATCAAAGTAGCACCAATCATGTACGGGTAAAGGAATCTTGTAAATGAAATTCTAGCACTAGTCATGGCTACAATTTCTGTGTTATTGGAAAGTTTAGAAGTAAATAGTATAACCGCAATAAATAATGCCAAAGGCATAAATGTGTTGGCATAATAGATGATAAAATTTGTATAATACTCATCAATAATTCGGCCTACAGTTAAATCACTGTGTGCTAAAAACTTATCTACTCGCTGAGAAATATCAATAGCAACTGCAATTGGTATCAGAATAAGAAGGGTAAACAGGAAGGTTACCAAGTATCTTTTTAATATGTACCAGTCTAACTTTTTCACTACAATCTTTTATTCATTTGCTTGACCATCTTATCTTTCCATACGGCAAAATCACCAGCTATAATATGCTTTCTGGCTTCTCTAGTTAACCATAGATAAAATCCCAAATTGTGAATAGATGCTATTTGTTTACCTAATAATTCTTTGGATACAAAAAGATGTCTTAAATAAGCTTTGCTATAAAGAGTATCCACAAAAGTAATACCCATATCATCTATTGCTGAAAAATCATTTTCCCACTTCTTATTTTTAATATTAATACTACCATGAGCAGTAAAAAGCATTCCGTTTCTGGCATTTCTTGTTGGCATCACACAATCAAACATATCAACTCCCAAAGCTATATTTTCTAAAATATTGATGGGAGTTCCTACCCCCATCAAATATCGCGGCTTGTCTTCAGGTAAAATATCACATACAATTTCTGTCATTGCATATAATTCCTCTGCCGGTTCACCAACAGAAAGACCACCTATAGCATTAGCTTCTGCTTCAACAGAAGCAATAAATTCTGCAGATTGTTTTCTCAAATCTTTAAAAGTACTTCCTTGTACAATTGGAAAAAAAGTTTGATTATAATCGTACTTTAGTGGAGTTTTATCTAGGTGTTTTATACATCTTTTTAACCAACGATGCGTCATATGCATGGATCTTTTAGCATAATTATAATCGCACGGATAAGGAGTGCATTCGTCAAAAGCCATGATAATATCTGCTCCAATACTTCGCTGAATTTCCATGACATTTTCAGGCGTAAAAAAATGCATAGAGCCATCTATGTGACTCTTAAATTTTACTCCTTCTTCATTAATTTTTCTTCTTCCTGATAATGAATACACCTGATAACCACCACTATCTGTTAGAATATTTCTATCCCAATTCATAAATTTATGCAAGCCACCTGCTTCCTCTAGAATTTTTGTAGTTGGCCTCAAATACAAGTGATAGGTATTTCCTAAAATGATGTCAGGATTAATCTCTGTCTTTAATTCTGTTTGGTGAACACCTTTTACAGTACCTACGGTACCTACAGGCATAAAAATAGGAGTTTCTATCACTCCATGGTCTGTAGTGATTTTTCCTGCTCTTGCTTTACTCTTAGGGTCTTGGCTTTTTAGTTCAAATTTCATTGGTTGCAAAGATACATAAAACGAGATATGAGGTCTTGTAAAAGAAACTTAAGATTTTCTTTTATTTCGCTTAAAATGATTTCGTTTTCTTCCAAATGCTCTTTTTTTATTATCATCTATAGAAACTTCAGCAGTTTTTGATGAGAAAGCTATGATTTGATTTAATTCATTAACTTCTTTGGTTGTAAGTTCTCGCCAGTCTCCATAGGCCAAACCATGTAAACTTATATTCATTATTCTTGTCCGCTCTAACTTTTTAACCGTATAATTTAAATACTCGCACATTCTTCTAATCTGTCTATTTAAACCCTGGGTAAGTACAATTTTAAATTGGTAATTACTTATTTTCTCCACCAAACATTTTTGAGTAATGGTATCTAAAATAGGGATTCCGTTACTCATTTTTTTAATAAAATCATCTGTAATTAGGCTGTCTACTGTAACATGATATTCTTTTTGATGATTATTCCCTGCTCGTAAGATTTTATTAACAATATCACCATCATTGGTTAAAAAAATTAAGCCTTGCGATGGCTTATCTAGTCTTCCAACTGGAAAAAGTCTCTCCGGATAGTTAATATATTTTACAATATTTTTACGTTCTTTAGCATCTGTAGTACAAACGATACCTATAGGCTTATTTAATGCTATATAACGAGTTTTTGGTTTAGGTCTTAGAGGCTTACCGTCTATCCTAACATCATCACCCTCTACTACTCTATTACCTAGTTTAGTGGGAATTCCATTAATGGTAACTCGTCCCTCAATAATTAATTTCTCAGCTTCTCTTCTAGAACAGATTCCTGTTGCGCTAATAAATTTATTGAGGTTCGTTGAATCTTGATTATTTGCCAAATCTTTATATAATTACAGTTCTAAATGTAAGATTAATTCTTGGAGAAAATACTTTTTTTGTTGGTGGAAGCCTGTGAAACCAATTTTTTTGAGTGGTTCCTTTCATAAGTAATAAACTTCCATTTTCTAATAAAATATCTAAGCGTTGCTTTGTTACTTTATGTTTAAATGAAAATTTACGTTCAGCTCCAAAAGTTATGGAGGCGATGGTTCCATCTTCTAAAAGTGTTTTTTCAGCATCAGAATGCCATCCCATGCCTTCAGCTCCATCATGATATAAATTCATCAAACAAGAGTTATAGGTAGTAGAGGAAAGCTCCTCAACTTTTTTTTTGAGCTGAAGTAATTCTGGTGTCCATAGATGTGCCTGCTTTGTTACTCCAGAATAAGAATAGCTGTAAGCTTTGTCTCCAAACCAAGCAACTTTTCTTTTTGTAATATGGTGTTTTCCAAAAATAATAGCTTCATCGTTTTGCCAAGGAATCTGCTTCAATAAATTTTTGTAGTACGCTTCGGATTCTTTTTGTGTGAAAATTGCTCCATGGTAAATAGCCTCACCATCAAAAGGAAGAATGTTTTGTATTGTATTTTGATTGAATAAATCCACACAGTAAAGATAAAAAATATAAACTCTGTGCATTGATTAATTTGGGCTAATAAAAAACTTATCAAAAGTAGCACTTGGAGAAGTAACTGGTATTTGCTAGTGGAAACACAGTTAAGTATTTTATATAAACAAAAACTACCCTAAAAAACCTGTATAATCTATTTCTAAAACAGTAGTATCTTCTTGATAATTTCTAGCACTTGAGTATTTCCAATCCTCAGTTTTTGTTACAAAACCACTTACTACAGGATTGTTATGAATATAATCTATTTTTTGTTTGATTACTTTTTCGCTCCACAATTCTATAGGTTTATTATGATGTTGCCAAAACTGATATTTACTGGTAGTTGCATTCTTTTTTCCTGCTCTTTTAAACATCCATAACAACCATTCTTTCCTGCTTTCTTGTGGATTATTTTCTATAGCTTCTATAACTTTCTTGGAAGTATGTCGCTTAAAGTCTCGTAATAATTCCATGGGTTGTTCATTGGCTGAACGAAATATAAAATGCACAGACTTGGCATAAAACAATAACAATACCATGCCTTTTTCTTTTCTGCAATAACTTATACTCTCTGCCAAAACATCAAAATAAACTTGCCTTGTAAATACATCTATCCAATTTACAGTAGCAAAAGAAACAAAGTATAAACCTGATTTATTATGGAATTTGTAATTTCTACTCATAGCAACGCTAAAATACAAAAAACTATACTTTTATAGCGTAGCTTTTTGTTATTCTTATTGCTGACACCACTAGTTACAAACTAGCGGGAGCGGGGTATTCTTAAAATTTACGCATAAAAAAAACTACTCTAATTGCTTAAAGTAGCTTTCTATAATATTTATTTTCTTACTCTTACCGCCACTCGTTAAAAACGAGCGGTAGCGATTACGTGACAAACTAGCACCATCGGGGAACTGGGGTATTCTTAAAGTTTACGCATAAAAAAAACTACTCTAATCGCTTAAAGTAGTTTTCTATATTCTTTGTCTTCTTACTCTTACCGCCACTAGTTACAAACTAGCGGGAGCGGGGGGGAACGAATACTATCTATAAGAAAACGATTAAAATGGTCGCAAGATGACCTTGCTAAAAAGGTAGGCACTTCTGCACCGATTATTGGACGTTACGAGCGTAACGAGATTAAACCTGCTATTGATACCGCTAAAAATATTGCAGATGCTCTTGGCGTTACTATTGATTTTTTACTTGGTGCAGATGATATGATTATGGATAAACAGCTTCTTAAAAAAATTAAAGATATTGAAAGTTTTACATCAGAAGAAAAAATAAAAATCTATGATTTAATGGATATGGCTATCTCTTATCATAAAACCAAAAAAGCGTATTCTTAATCTATTGCATAAAAAAAACTACTCTAATCGCTTAAAGTAGTTTCTCTAAATTTTATTATTGTTGACGCCACTAGCAAATGCTAGCGGTAGCCATTCTAGGAACAGCGAGGGGAAACTCATTTTTCGTAAGCACCAATTATTATTTATTCAACTATAAATGAAAATTCAAAATATTTCTTATGCTCTTTTTTGAATACTGAACCAATATTCTTTTTATCACCTTCAATGTATTCCAAAACATATCCTCTAAAAGTATGCTTTCCTTTATTTTTGAAAACCAAAGAAAGTCCAATATATTTTTTATTTTCAGGAGTATGATTTACTTCTATTAAATCTACATCTTGAATATTAGAAAAATCTTTAGCAACTTTTGATTTAGGGTTTAAATCTATAAAAAGTTTAGCTTTTGATTTTTCTGAAAAAAGAGGTTTTTTCAGAAAAAAGTCTATTGGGTTGTCTTCACCTAATCTAATAGTATCTTTATATTTTATTTCTATAAAGGTTCCTCTATTATAAATAGTATCTAAATTTTGATTGAAGAACCAACTTTGATTTAAGTATTCCTCATTATTAATAATTAAATATTGAAAAACACTTTCTATTCCTTCATTGTAAATCTTCCATTTTTTTACCCTGTTATTATTAAATTCTAAACCTTCACTTAATAGCTTATTCTTATCATAATTTTTGACAAATGCTGTATCTTTTAATTTAGGTAGATAATATTTAATCATTTTAACATAGTTCTCAGAAGAGTTTACATAAAATAAAGAGGAATCTATTTTCTCTCCTTTTTTATAAAAGTGTAATTCTTTTAAAAAACCACTCTCATAATACTCTTTATAAATTCCTTCAAGCTTATTCTCTTTTATGAAAAATTTCTTTTTTATTTTTCCATTTTCATAGTACTCTTTTTTCGAACTGTCACAACTCGAAAAAACTACTAACATTATTAATATTATTTTTTTCATATAAATATCAAGCACTTAAAATCAATTACTTTTCACAACTCGTGAAGAATCAATTACGTATCTTACCCTTTTAGGATAGCCCATATTGTTAGGCCCCATATTTCTTGATAAGCTATCAGCTTTTTTCTTACCAACTACTCCTATTCTATAGCCAATTCTAGATACATTTATTATTGTGTCTCCTACTTTGAGCTCTTCAAAAAAGCCAGAAGGATCTACTACAATTCCATAAGTTGAATAAGTCGTAACATCATAAATTTCTTCAGTAATATTTTTTGCCTCCTCTTCTACTTTATTATCCATGGTAGATTCATTTGGTTTTTTAGTTGGTGCTATTTTTTCACTAACCTCATTCATATTTTTACTTGTTAATAATAAATCTACTACCCATCTTAAAAATCTAGCAAAGGCATTTGCTGTTTTTGCAACGCCTCCTGATGGTGTTAAATCATCATAGTCTATTGAAACGCCACTTCCAGTTTGATCATTCCCTTGCAAACCAGGTCCGAAACCCCAAATATGAAGTAATTTATCGTTATCGTTATTTTTAGAGGTTGAAGTATTCGCACTTACTACAACTTCATCTAATATAAAATTCGATTGTGACATATCTATCAAAAAGTTAATATCTTCAATTAAATTATACAATTGAGATGGGGATAACCCTGGTAACATTCCTGTAGGATCGTCAAAATAAACAGGGTTATTAAATGCATAGTTAAACGGAGAATGACTCATTAAAAGCTCTCCCATTGGATCTATATTCATCCACCTACCCAAACTCGCATCATAATTTCTAGCACCAAAGTCGTGCCAATACAACCCGAGCTCTTCATTAAGTTCCTTTCCATTATACCCAAACTTCTGCGCGGTACTATTCCCATTGGAAGAAATATTATTATTATACCCTTTATGTTTAAGTCCAAAGGGATAGTAATTACTCTCCTCAATAATCTCGTTGGTGCTAGGGTTTGAACTGGCTGTAATTACGCCATCATTATTGGTATCTGAATAAGAGATTCTCACGTTGCCTAAATGATCTTTATATTGGTAAATATAACTAAAATTATTATCTTCTTTTTGAACATAGCCCTCTGCATGGTTAAAGAATTGGAGTTCAAAATTAGGTTCTTCAGTTTGTTCATGAATACTCTTATAAATAAAGTTACCTGCATATTGGGTTATTTCATTCTCTAAATCTCCTTCTACTAATTTAGATAATTTTAGACCTGCTGCGTCATATATATATTTTATTTCCTTTCCTTGAATGGCAACTTTAGTTGGCAAGTTCAAATGATTATATATAATGCTGGTTATCTGTTTATTGTCATCTTTTGTCATATTACCATTGGCGAAAATTTACAGAAATAAAAAACCACAACTTGCGCTGTGGTTTTGTTTCTTTTTTTTCTTACTCTTAACGCCACTAGTTGCAAACTAGCGGGAGCGGGGGGATTTGGGTTGGACTAAATTTACTTTTTCTCATAATCTCTGTTTAAAGTTAAAACTATTTTTACACTTTTAAACAGTTCGGTTTTTGGGGAAGCTTACAGTTAAAGATGGTTTACTATTTGTTTTTGCTTACTCTTAATCGCCACTAGCAAATGCTAGCGGGAGCCATTTTAGGAACAGCGGGGAAAAATTAAGGTTTCTTGATTCTCTTGATGATAACGAGAAAAAATCTATCTTATACTTTAATTGATTCGCTATCTCTAAAAAGAAGTTAAAGGATAACCTATCTAACCTTATCGCTTCGTAAAAAGCATAAAAAACCACTCTGAAGAGTGGTTTAATTTACATCTATTTTATCATAACTTTAGATATATAAGCCCTAATACTACTGGCAATAAAGCCCAAAGTATCTGCCAACTAACTTTCATTTGTTTAGACACAAACGATACTATGATTTGAATAATACCTATCGCACTAATCATATAGAACAAATAAGTTGGCCAAGCTTCATCTACATACATCTTTACATTCAAAATAATTCCTACAACTAATAAGAACAATCCAAAATATCGAAGAATTAAGTTTTTATTTTTCATATTTCTAATTATTTTTCTTTTCTTCGATTGGCTTTGTAGTAGTACTATTTCCACTCACATTAATATTTTTTTCCATTGGTGGGAATAAAGACCGTGGTGTATCTCCTGTTTTATTAGGATTACTTCCATATATCTGATAAGATTTTCCGTCTTTTTCATTCGTAATAAAAAACTCATAAGCTGGAAAACCATCAGATTCGCCTTTAAGCTCAAAACTAAACGAACCATCTTCGCCCTGTGTTATTGTAACACCTACTTCATAATTAATGGCAGGCGCAACATCAACTAACTTGTTTGATGCATCTACTTCCATATTAACCGTAGCAGTATTACCATCCATTGTGTACGTTGGCGTTGGTCCCGCTTTACCAGGGTCAGAAGTTTCAGTTACATTTCCATTTTTATCATAACCAGTAGTAGAATTGGCTCTGTTGTTTAATGTTGTTGCCTTGTTATTATCAAAGTCAACTCGAACTTTCTGTTCAGTTCTATATGCAGTTGTATTAAGCTGATAATCACTTCTGCCATCTCCAGCGAAAGATTTAGTTTTTGAAAATGGCATTGGATTAGGAACAGTTTTATCTGGAATAAATGACCTTCCAGTTACAACATAAGGCTCTAACCCTTCTAACTCTCTTGCGTCAATTACTCGGTTACCACTAAACACATAAGGACCCCAATCCATATAATCTTCTGTAAGTGGGTCAACATTAAAGAAACGTCCAATTGCTGGGTCATAATTTCTATACTTAAATGATAGCCAATTCAAACCAAGCTCTTTATTGATTTCCTGACCTTGGAACGTTTTATAGTTATTTTCAGTACCATTCACGACATTATTATACCCTTTATGTTCAAGTCCAAAGGGATAGTAGTTTATGCAAAATTTTTAACTCCGAACCCTTTTTTCAAGCGGTCAGCTCCAAAAAATCATTTAAAAGAACGTATCGTAAATATACTAATTGGTATTGATTTCCACGCCAATAAAATCCAGTATTTTCATTCTTCAAAAACCTCTGTATTTTATCGGCTTCCTTTCCCTCGATATGTTACATAAAACGGGTTATAGTACTTCCTCTCACCACCAATGGCGTAGCTATAACCAGTTTTATGTAAAATACTCCCTTCGCCCAAGCTTCCAACGCTTTTGCTCACTCGGATGAAGACTAACGCACTTCGTTTGTTTCATTTTAAAAGCTGATGTAACTCCACCGCATTTATCAACCTCTGTTACATCAACTTTTAAAACGTTTTTTGAGGCAAGCAAACGTTTTAAAAAGATGAAGATTTAGGCGGTTGGTTTTCGAGCGCAAAGGCAATCTTCAGCTTTTTAAAATGATAGAGGTTTTGCGACGATTGAGCAAAATAATTAACGCATTCGTAGTGCGCTGGCAGTAGCGTTGGCAAAAAGCGGTGGACGAGCGGATATTTTACATAATTTACATTATAACGACAGTTTTTAAACAGCTAAAATATAAACGTCTAAAAACTGTGCGAAGCGGACTTATAATGCCAATTATGTAAACATAGCTTTGGGTAAGTTTTTATGCATTAGATTTTTGTTGGCGTAGCTCTTTGCATTTTTCTTGCAATTTGCTACAAGAGCGTTGACGCATAAAAACTTACATTGTGGTGGCGAGCGGAAGGGCAAAAAATACAGGGCGAGCCGTGAAGTATGAGCGGTGTGGATTTTTTGCCCTGGGGATTTATTCAACTTATCGGATGGAAGTTGTTGACGATTTCGTGCAAATTTTCCAAGTCGTCTTGCAAATATCTTTCTGTTGAACTTATGTAACGATGTCCTGCTAAATATTGAACTTTTCGCAAGTTGTATTGTCCTAACCAATTCGTAATTACTGATGCTCTAATTTGCTTTATATTTTCAGTTTTTTGGTTGTATTTCTTTAGCTTCTTAATTATCTGTGAAGTGAGTACATTAAATCGTGTGTTGATTGGGAAGAGTTGTTCAGTATGGTTTTTAATTCGTTTTTGCAACAATGGTAACACTTCGTTTTGGTATTCTATAAACTCCATTATTTGCCAAGGTTTTAACTCTAATTCCCTGGCGTTACTTCTTCTTGTACTTGGTATATAAATCTTTCCTTTTGAGAGTTGTAAATGTTCAGTTTTTAACTTGCTTAAATCTGTAGTGTTCAAGCCTTGATAAACGATTAATCCTGTTATGACTTTGCTTCGTTTCGCTGTTAATCTGTGATACTTATCTTTGATATTTTCAGTTTCAAAAGAGTAATATAAATCCTCTAATTCGTCAGCTTCCAATAAATCATAATTGATAGTTCTTTTTGCTCCTTTTACAATGGTGTTTTCTATTGGATTATCGATTCTGTACGCTTCATCAATCAAGTAATTAAAGTAGATTTTTATGCTTCTTAATCTGTGGTTGATTGTCTTTTTACTGTTGCCTTTTCGAGTAAGATATTTTATAAATTTCAGACTGGTTTTATAATCTATTTCCGTTGGTGAAGTATGATTGCGTTTGCACCATTTTTTAAAGAGTTCTATTTGTTTTTCGTTTCCTGTAATTGTGGTTTCGCTATAACCTTGCTCTTTTAAATATGTCTTGTAATCACTCATTTTCAATGGTTTTTAATAAATGCGTATAGATTTGGGTAGATTCCAGAGAACTATGGCCTAAAAAGGTTTTTATACTTTCCAATGGCACATTTTGTTGCAGTAAATGTGTGGCGATGCTATGACGTAAAATGTGTAACGTGATGCCTTTTTCTACAATGGTTTTATTGTTGGTAGCTTGTACGATTGCTTTTAATCGATTAGCAAAACTCATTCCTTGCATTCGCTTTCCTTGTTGGCTTACAAAAAGTGCTTCGGTATCTTTTGCGTTGTAAAATTCTGGTCGAGCTTCGTAAATGTAATCTTCCAGTATTTCGGCATTTCTGCGATTGATTGGAACGTAACGTTCTTTGTAGTTTTTGCCTTTTCTAACGAACACTCTTTCCTTATCAAAAAGGATGTCGCTAATGTCAAGATGTACCGCTTCATTTCTTCGCAGTCCACAACTGTAAAGGATTGCTAAAATGGCTTTATCCCTTAATCTAAATCTACTTTCACTATGGCTATATTCTGTTGCTTTAAATAATTGTTTTGCTTCTTCTTGTGTGAGTATATTTAATTTTTCCTCTGTTGGATTGGTTTCGTTCTTTAAGTGAACATTGAAGTCTTTGTAGTTGTGGTTCTGTAAATATTCCTTGAACTTTTTTAAGGCTTGTTGGTGCTTGTTGAGATAGCTTTTACTTAAACTTCCGTTTCTTCTTTCGTTGGCTCTTTCTTTGAGTTCGTTGTAATAATCCTTTATAGTTTTTGGTGTAATTTCTGTGAGTGTTTTTATATGATGTTGTTCTGCATAATAAAAGAACTCTTGTAAATGGATTGGTAATTGGTAAACTGTACTTTCTGCATAACCGAGTATGTCCAACCATTCTTTGTAATTCGTAACGAACATTTTAAATACGTCATTTTGTAGCTTTAATTTTTTCACTTCGGTATGTGTTTTTTAGACTTTTGTGGCGAGTTGCCGTAACTAACTGACTTTCTTATTTTTAACCTCGCCATTTTCTTGGTGGCGACTTTGTGGCGATATGGCGAGTTCTATTTGTATGATACAGTTCTGTAAAGCTTCATTTATCTGTGTTTTTAAGTTGGTGTATTCGTCAATATCTACCACTTCAAAACAGTAACTTTTAGTCTTTGATTTCTTAACTCTTTGTATATAATTCTCTGCCAATAATTGAGCATTGTAACGTCTTAATGTGGTTTCTTTTACTCTTAAATTTCTTCTGATTTCGGCATTTGTAAAAGTTGTTTGATTGTTCTTTTTTAGATAATCTTTTAAGTTCTCTAAATGGTTTCTTGTTGCTCCTGTAATGGTGTCACTTTTACGAAGTAAAACGTCTGTAATAAGCTGATTAGCTTCTTGTATATCTTCGATTGTAGTTTCTATAAACACTTCTCCTGTTTCTTCGTTTACTTGCTGTTTTCTTTGATATTGCTTGTAAAATGTAATGGCTTCAATAAACTGTAAATAGTGTGAGTTTGTTCGTCTTGGTTTAAATACAGATTGAGGAAGCTCTAAATATTCTGCATAAGGATTTATAACCTTGATTGGTTTTAAAACTCGTTGCACATTCTTTAATAATTCTTGTGACTTATGTTCTTGTTCTGTATTTATTTTTCCTGCACTTATCAAACGTTGGTAATCCATTATTTTTTGGTCTTGTTCTGCTGATTCATCGATGTATAAAAGGAAGCTTCTATTTGAGTTATCTTCGTAAATACTTTCTTGTGTGGTACAACCTGCAACGCTTACAGGACCTTCAACTGTTAGGTGTATTGTTTTTGTATTGCCTTTGGTGTCTTTATGCACAACTGTTTTAGTAATTCGTTTTTTAGATTGTAATTCTCTCAATGGATAGAGCACAGATTCTGCTCCATCTAAATCTTCTATTAATATTAATTTGTGTTGTAGTTCTGTACGATTGAAGTAATAAAAAGCGTTTGCAGATAAAACTGTGATTTCTATTTTATCTTCTTCTGGAATGAGTTCAGCAACCTTACTTTGTAAATGGGTTTTACCAACTCCAGAACTTCCCAAGCTGATGCAATGCAAAGGATTGTTTGTTTTTCTGCTCGTGAATATCAAGTACATTAAAAGCCTGTTATTGATTTCGCCTATTACTCCGGATTTTCCAATAAGTTCGTTTGTTTTTGTTAGTAAATCTTTCTTCTTTAAAAAGGTTTCTGCTGATTTGATTTCGGTTGCTGATAGTTCTTTATAAAATGGTTGATGTTGTTTTTCATATTGTTCAAGCAATAAAAATCTATAATTCTCTAATTCGTGAGTAAGTTCTTGTAATGTCTTTCTAATTACACTTGTTCCAATTTCTAAACGTTCTGCTATTTTTCTAACAAACTTTTCTACTTGATTATCGTTGTATAAATCTATTGAGTGCCTTAAAACATTGAACTCTTTTGGTTTTTGTATGCTCATTGTAATTCGCATACTTTCAATTTTATTGGTCTTAATTCCGCCTAAAATGTGGATTTCTAAATGTTTGGTTATGTATTCGTAGTTGTTTGGATTGGAAGTATTGAGCATTGTTGATAAGTTTTAAAATGATAAACATCTGACACAAAAGTATCTTTTTGTTTTCAAACAAACAAAAAACAACAGCCTCTTTTGATAACTTTATTTTACTATTTTTGCTTGTATATAATAGAATCACTATCCTTTAGATAAATATGTTAAACATTGGAAGTAAAATAATAGAGCTTCGTAAAGCTAAAAGCTGGTCGCAGGAAGATTTAGCCAAAGAGGTTGGTTCTTCTCGTGTGATGATTGGTAAGTACGAACGTAATGATAATGCACCATCAATAGAAGTGCTGTTAAAAATGGCTAAAGCTTTTGATGTGACAGTAGATTATATTATTGGCGAGGGTCAACTATCCAACTACGATAAAGATGTTTTAAAACGTATTGAGGATATTGAACAGCTTGATGATGAGACCAGAAGTAAACTATTCTTTCTTATTGATAACATTATTCAAAACTTCAAGACTAAACAAGCATTCTCTTAACTTTATGAGGTATTTAATTCTACTTTGCTCACTTGTTATATTTAACTGTTCTTCAAAGCCAAAGGATTGTCAACGATTTAAAACTGGAACTTTTGTATATGAAGATAATTTAGCATTGAAAGATTTCATTGTCGAGAGAAACGATTCTATGCAAGTTGAGATTAATGAACTAAACAATTCTAAAATCATTTGCAAAATTAAATGGTTATCAGATTGTAAGTATATAGTAACTCCTATTGAATTAATCAACTATCCTAAAGATGCTAAAATTGTTCCTATGGAAGTTGAGATAATAGAGACCAATAATAATTCTTATAAGTTCATTTCTGCGGTTGATACACTTCTATATGAGCTAAAAATGAAGAAAATTAAGTAAGCGTAAACAATACAAAAAAACCACCTCGTTAAAGATGGTTTACTATTTGTTTTTGCTTACTCATAACGCCACTAGCAAATGCTAGCGGGAGCCATTCTAGGAACAGCGGGGGTTTGTAATTTCTACTCATAGCAACGCTAAAATACAAAAAACTACACTTTTATAGCGTAGCTTTTTGTTGTTCTTATTGCTGACGCCACTAGTTACAAACTAGCGGGAGCGGGGATTTACTTCCTATAAAGAAGTCAATTACGCTTTTTGTCTCTCTTTCAATAGCATAGGTAAGCCAAGTGAAATCTTCTTTGCGTTTTATAAACGTCCACATTTCGTCAATCTCAAATTTACATCCCCGTTTTTGAAAATAAATTGGTTGTATAGCCTTACTAATTTTTAACATTCTAGATAAAACTGTACCGCACGAAATATTTAAGATTCTAGAAATACTAAGTATACCACAGCTTTCTTTTAATAATTGACATAGTAGGTTGTTTACCTCTAAGTTATACGCTTTATAAGTATATTCAGTTTGAAAATATTTTTTACACGCTTTACAATAATAACGTTGAATACTTTTACGCATTCCTTTTTTAATACTATTTGAGTTCTCGCAATATCTACATTTCATAATGCAAATATGATAAGTGCCATTTTGGAACACAAGGGTATTTTTACCCCTTATTTTAAAGCTTCTAACAAACTTTATCTATTTCAAAGAACTAAAACAAGCCTCTGTAAAGAAGCTTGTTTTTAGTTTAACTAACTAATAATCAGTATCTGTTTTTTGGTTTTTTATAAAAGCTCCATTTTGGAACACTACCGATTTGGCTTAAATAATTGAATGCGATAAAGTGCCTGTCTTTTTGATAGGTGCTTTTTTCTAGTGATTCTCTAGCTTTGAATATGTATAACTTAAGTTCAAATAAAGAAGCAACCCAATATCTAGAGTTGCTTCCGTATCAATGACAATTTTAATTTAATATTCTGATCCCTCAGAAATAATTTTGTTATCAGAGTTTACCTCTATTTTGTAAACTCCGTGGTACATTGGATAGGATTGTTTGCCAAAACTATCCCAAGTTTCAGGGTTTGTAATTTTATGTTTTAAAAATTCTTCTGCATCTGTTACAACTCCATATTTAATATCTAATTGTGGAAAAGATATAGGGTAGTATTTTTCGCCTATAAGGGCACGATACGAAGTGTTCTCATGATAATAGCTATATCCATCAACTAAAGTAAATGAAGTCGTATTATTTTTTAACTCAATCAAAATACCGTATTCATTCTTTTGATTTTTAGCTATTTCTTCAGAGAGTAATTGTTCAACTTTAAAAGGAAGTTTGTATGCAATTATATTTGGTTCTAATCCTATGTTCTTTTGAGCCGTACAACTGAATAATAGAAAAAGTAAAAAAGATACGATTAAGGTTTTCATAATGTTTTAGTTGTTAATACCCGCATGCTTTTTTAGTGCATCCAAGCCTATATTATTACTATTTGTAGTTCCTACGTTATTAGTTTGCGTTCCATCAGCCGTTACTCTATGAATAGCGGGGCCTGAAGTTGGTGTTGAGCTTGTGCCAGTATATGAGTCAATAGCATAAATTGTAACTCCAAAACCAGTAGCAACAGATTTATCAGCTGCAGAAGTTGTGGGTTGATTTACAAGTCCTGCTGGCGCCTTATTATGTGTATGAGCGCCACCTAATTGAATTGCTCCATTCGACACTCTTACTCCATCAGCATTTGCAGGCGCAGCTTCAAAATCGGCAGTACCATTTGTTCCTGGGGTTCCAATTGTAGAAGTAACTTCCATGACGTAATTACCATTACTATCTGTTGCGGTATAGCCTTCACTGTCTTTCGCATAACCCAAATTTAAGCTTAATTGTCTTTCCCCTGACTGATCTGCTACAGTTTGGTTGTTAATTTTTGAAATATCTGCATCTATCCCAGCTTGATCAATTTGCACGATTGCACCGTTTGATTGTAATTCCGAAGTAGCTGTAGCAGATGTTGTCCCTCCATTTGCGGTACTAATACTGTTGAAAGTTGAAGCATCAATGCTTCTAATATTATTTGTGGCAGCACCGTCCTGACCAAGTAATTTACCTGTTGCTGAATCTATATAGTAATCTTGTGGTGCCATCCCATCTGGGTCAATAAAGTAAATGGGGTTATCAAAGGCATAATTATAGGGCGAGTGCCTGCGCATTTGATCTGCAAGAGGGTCTATGTTCATCCAACGCCCGAGTGCGGCATCGTAGTTTCTCGCACCATAGTCGTACCAATCCAGTCCTATCTCCTCATTGAGCTCTTTACCGTTGTATTTATATTTCCGAGCAACTGAGTTTCCGTTTGAGGAAACCGTGTTATTATACCCCTTATGTTGCAACCCGAAAGGATAGTAGTTTATGCGTTTTTTTTCTTCGGACGCACTTTTTTTAGAGTGTACTATCTCCAAAGGATAAAAAAAATTATTTGTGAGTGGTTTACATCCCATAGCTTCTCCAAATATATAAAAAAGTCGCTTACATATCTTATTGATTATGATTTATTTAGTACTAATTCCACGCCAATAAAATCCAGTATTTTCATGCTTCAAAAACCTCTGTATTTTATCGGCTTCCTTTGCCTCGGTATGTTACATAAAACGGGTTATAATACTTCTTCGCACCACCAATAGCGTAGTTATAACCAGTTTTATGTAAAATACTTCCTTCGTCCAAGCTTCCAACGCTTTTGCTCACTCGGATGAACTAACGCCTTTCAGTTGTTTCATTTCAAAAAGTAACTGAACTCTGCGCTTCATCCTTTCTTCAGTTACTTTTTAAAATGTTTGATTGACTATTGAAAGTTTGAACAAGATATTTTTTATTATATTGATTAATAATTATAATTATAATGGAAGACATAGAACAAATTAAGGAAAGACAAAAGCTTTCTTGGGAAGGGATGTTTTATAGTACTCGTAGGATTGATTTACTTATAATTTCAATCTGTGGTGCAGGTATCTATATATGTTTAGAGACCGTTAAATATATATCTAATAAATGTCAAGATGTAAGTGTACTAATAAAAATATCAGGAGGATTCTTTTTGTTTGGTATTATGGTCAATTTTATATCTCAATTATATGGACAAAAAACTAACGAGCAAGATTATTTAATGTGTCAAGCTAAAATTGATGCTGGTAAAAAAATAAGTAAGAAAGAAGAAGAAGAGATTGACACATATGATGAAAAGTCAGAAGGTTATTCTAAATGGACTGAACATTTAAATTATTTAAGTATTATACTTATGTTCTTAGGACTACTAACAATTATGTGTTACTTTTTCTTTATTTTTTAGGAGGATTGGGTCTTTTCGGTGGTCTCGTAATTCCTCTATTGCCTCCTCTATCTGGTGGAGGAGAAGACTGAGGTTTTGGTTGATTTGGTCTAGTTGGTCTTGTCGGTTGTTTAGCCATAGTTATCTTCTATAAATTTAAACTTTAACAAACATAACTATTTACTTTTAAATTGTTTATGCTTTCGACGTTTTTAAAAGACGAAGATTTGCAAGCCTAAAACGTGGGTTTCAGAATTTACCTTTATCAATCTTCGTCTTTTAAAAATGCTAGAGGTTTTGCGACGATTGAGCAAAATAATTAGGGATCCTAGTGCGCTGGCAGTAGCGTCGGCAAAAAGCGGTGGACGAGCGGATATTTTACATAATTTACATTATAACGACAGTTTTTAAACAGCTAAAATATAAACGTCTAAAAACTGTGCGAAGCGTACTTATAATGCCAATTATGTAAACATAGCTTGGGGTAAGTTTTTATAGGGCGGAGCGTTAAAAAAATGTACAATGTACATTTTTAGCGAACGAGCCAGATGGCGGGATGGCTTTTGTTGGCGTAGCTCTTTGCATTTTTGTCGATAATCGACTTTTAAATATTAAATCCTATCGTAAAAATGCAATGTGCTACAAGTGCGTTGGCGCATAAAAACTTACATTGTGGTGGCGAGCGGAACAAAACAAAAAACAGAGGATTTTGAGTGGTTGCTGAGCGGAGTCGAAGTAGAACGATAAAACTGGGTTTTGTTTTGTGGGGAGATCGTTTCAACTAATTTTTCAATGTTCATTACCTGTGAATAAATTGCAAATATTTTTATTTGTATAGTGCACACAAACAAGTTTTAGTTACTTATATTTGTAGTGTATTTATAACACTTCAGTACAACAAAAAAACCACTTCCATACAACAGAAGTGGCTCTTTAACTGGACAGTCTAGTAAATTAATTTAATCTCCGCTACAAATAGAGTATTAAATAATTACTTAGATTGTCCTTTTCGCTTATACAAAGTTAAGTGCTTTTAATCTTTATTCAAAGTGTTAGTTATTCACAAAAAGGGGTAGATTCTTAACATTTTCAATTTATCGGATGGAAGTTGTTTACAATTTCGTGCAGGTTTTCTAAATCGTCTTGTAAATATCTTTCGGTTGAACTTATGTAACGATGCCCAGCTAAATATTGAACCTTTCGCAAGTTGTATTGACCTAACCAGTTTGTAATTACTGATGCTCTAATCTGCTTTATATTTTCTGCTTTTTGATTGCACTTTTTTAACTTCTTCATTATCTGTGAAGTGAGTACATTAAATCTCGTATTGATTGGGAACAGTTGTTCAGTATTGTTTTTAATTCGTTTTTGTAATAGTGGTAAAACTTCGTTTTGGTATTCTACAAATTCCATTATCTGCCAAGGTTTTAACTCCAGTTCCCTGGCGTTACTTCTTCGTGTACTTGGTATATAAATCTTTCCTTTTGAGAGTTGTAAATGTTCAGTTTTTAACTTGCTTAAACTTGTAGTATTCAAGCCTTGATAAACAATTAATCCTGTTATGATTTTACTTCGCTTCGCTGTTAATCTGTGATACCTGTCCTTTATGTTTTCAGTTTCAAAAGAGTAATATAAATCCTCTAATTCGTCAGCTTCCAATAAATCATAATTGATAGTTCTTTTTGCTCCTTTTACGATTGTATTTTCTATTGGATTATCGATTCTGTATGCTTCATCAATCAAGTAATTAAAATAGATTTTTATACTTCGTAATCTATGGTTAACCGTCTTTTTACTGTTGCCTTTCCGAGTTAGGTATTTTATAAATTTCAATGCTGTTTTATAATCGATTTCCGTTGGCGAAGTGTGATTGCGTTTGCACCATTTTTCAAAGAGTTCTATTTGCTTTTCGTTTCCTGTGATGGTTGTTTCGCTATAACCTTGTTCCTGTAAATATGTTCTGTAATCATTCATTTTCAATGGTTTTTAATAAATGCGTATAGATTTGGGTGGATTAGCTCGTCTTGTTTTTATTGTTTTTTAAAGGAACTCGTGAAGCACGCTATTCATCTAATCGTTTCATTAGATGGACATAGATCTGCGTGCTTTCCAGAGAACTATGGCCTAAAAAGGTTTTGATACTTTCTAAGGGCACTTTTTGCTGCAGTAAATGTGTGGCGATGCTATGACGTAAAATGTGTAACGTGATGCCTTTTTCTGCAATAGTTTTATTGTTGGTTGCTTGTACAATTGCTTTTAATCTGTTGGCAAAACTCATTCCTTGCATTCGGGTTCCGTTCTTGTTTACAAACAACGCTTCGCTTAAATTGGATTGATAAAATTCTGGTCGAGCCTCAAAAATGTAATCTTCCAGTATTTCTGCATTCTTTCTGTTGATAGGCACAAAACGCTCTTTGTAATTCTTGCCTTTTCTAACAAACACGCGTTCCTTATCAAAAAGGATGTCGCTAATATCTAGGCTGACGGCCTCCGTCCTTCGTAATCCACAACTGTACAAAACGGTTAAAATGGCTTTGTCTCGGCATCGCAGATGCCATTTAGTATTACTGTGATCAGTTGCCTGGAACAGGTCTTTAATTTCTGATTGGGTTAGGATGTTTAGTTTTTCCTCTGTTGGTTGTTTCTCTGATTTTAGATGTATGTTGATGCCTTTATGGTTGTGGCTTTGTAAATAATTCTTGAACTTTTTTAAGGCTTGTTGGTGCTTGTTGAGATAGCTTTTACTTAATGCTCCGCTTTGTCTTTCGTTAGCTCTTTCTTTGAGTTTGTTGTAATAATCTTTAACTGTCTGAGTAGTGATTCTATTTATGTCGCTGTGCCCGTGGCACTCTAAATAATAGAAGAACTCTTGTAAATGATTTGGCAATTGGTAAACGGTACTTTCTGCATAACCGAGTATATCCAACCATTCTTTATAATTGGTAACCAGTAGCTTAAAACTTTCGTTATGTAGCTTTAATTTTTTCACTTCGGTTGCATTTTTTTGGATTTGTGGAACACCTTATTTAACTCGCTGTTTCTGTTGTGGTTAGCTGTTCCATTTTTATAGTGGAACACTTTGGAACATTGGAACGGTTGATTTTGGAAATACAGTTTTGCAATGCTTGTGCAATAGCTTCTTCCAACTCTTTGTATTCATTGGGATTGGTTACTTCGTAACGGTTTAAGTTTTCTCCCTTTTTCTTTACTTTTTTGATGTAGTAGTTATCCATTAATTGTTGGTGGTAACGCCATTGCGTAGTTTTCTTGACTTTTAATCGTCTGCGGATTTCCAATGCTGTAAATGTGATTTGGTTTTCTGTGTTCAGATAGTTTTTTAAGGCTTCCAAATAATTTCGGGTTGCCCCGTTTATGGTATCGGATTTTCGCAATAACACTTCAATAATCAGTTCGTTAGCTTCCTGTATATCTTCGATGGTGGTTTCTATAAATTCTTCGCCTGTTTCCTTGTCGTATTGCTTTTCTCGTTGGTATTGTTTGTAAAAGGTTATCGCTTCAATGAACTTTAGATAATGGCTGTTGGTTCTTCTTGGTTTAAAAACTGATTTGGGTAATTGTAGATATTCAGCAAAAGGATTGATAACCTTAATTGGCTTTAAAACTCGTTGTACATTGCGGAGAAGCTCCGCCGCTTTTAATTCTTCTTGCTCATTTAATTTGCCTGCGGAGGCTCTCCGCTGGTAATCCATGATTCTTTGGTCTTGTAATTCGCTTTCATCGATGTATAAAAGGAAGCTTCTATTTGCGTTGTCCTCGTAGATATATTCCTGTGTGGTCGCTCCTGCAATACAAACGGGTCCTTCAACTATGAGTTCTATGGTTTTGGTATTTCCGTTTTTGTCTTTGTGAACTACACGTTTTTTAATGGTCTTTTTACTGGCAAGTTCCCGAAGTACATACAATACCGAAGCTGCTCCGTCCAAATCTTCAATGACGATGATTTTATGGCTTAATTCGGTTCGTGCAAAATAGTAGAGTGCGTTTGCTGATAGGTTGGTTACTTCGATGACATCTTCTTCCGGCATCAATGCAGATATTGAAGATTGTAAATGTGTCTTTCCAACTCCGGAACTTCCCAAGCTGATACAATGCAAAGGATTATTTGTTTTACGGCTTGTGAAGATTAAATACATTGTTTGCCTGTTGTGTTCTTCGCCGATTACTCCAGACTTTCCAATAAGTTCGTTGGTGCGTTTTAATAAATTAGGTTTCTTTAAAAATGTAATCGCTTGTTTTTCTTCTGTGGCAGATAGTTCTTTGTAGTAGGGTTGGTTTTCCTTTTCGTATTGGTCGATTAGTAAAAATCTATAATTCTCTAACTCTTTGGTTAGTTCCTGTAATGTTCTTCGTGCTACACTTGTGCCTATTTCCAAGCGTTCTGCAATCTTTCGAGTGAACTTTTCTATTTGATTGTCATTGTACAAGTCTATTGAGTGCCTTAAAATATTGTGTTGCTTGGGTTTCTGTATGCTTATCGTTACGCGTAAACTTTCTAATTTATTTGTCCTTAAACCTCCTAAAATGTGGATTTCAAGATGTTTTGTGATGTATGCGTAGTTGTTTGGATTGGAAGTGTCTAACATTATTGAAAAATATTTTATAGTACTTATTGGTAACAAAACTAATAAATAAGTTCTAATAAAACAACATTAATATGATTTGCTTAATACCAATAAGTAACTTACATTTGCTTACAACCTCTTAAAACGGTTACTTATAATACCTTTATATGACTTTTGGAGAACGAATACTGTCTATTAGAAAGCGATTAAAATGGTCGCAAGATGACCTTGCAAAAAAGGTAGGCACTTCTGCACCGATTATTGGACGTTACGAGCGTAACGAGATTAAACCTGCTATTGATACCGCTAAAAATATTGCGGATGCTCTTGGCGTTACTATTGATTTTTTACTTGGTGCAGATGATATGATTATGGATAAACAGCTTCTTAAAAAAATTAAAGATATTGAGAGTTTTACAAAAGAAGAAAAAATAAAAATTTATGATTTAATGGATATGGCTATCTCTTATCATAAAACCAAAAAAGCGTATTCTTAATCTATTGCATAAAAAAACTACTCTAATCGCTTAAAGTAGTTTCTCTAAATTTTATTATTGTTGACGGTACTAGCAAATGCTAGCACTAGCCTATGCGTGATAAACTAGGACCAGCTGGGGGACACTACCCTATTTCACATAGAAATTCCAATCAAAATAAATTTTTCCGGCAAAAAAATCAATACTATCAGATTCAACTTCTTTTTTCTCTAAAAGAAAACCTCTTATATTTTTTTTACCAGTTGTACTTGGAGCTAATTCAAACACAATATCGTGATTCCAACCTTTATATTTAGGGTTATCTTTTAGTAAAGACTCCATATTTAAAATGGTATCAAATTTTATAGAATCTTCATTAGAAAAATCTTTTTTTAATTTGTACCTTGATTTAGGAATGCATAAAAATAATTTACTATCATTAGAGATGGAATAACGAGATAAGGCAATACTTATCATCAAATTTTCTCCAATTGATATAGTATCTTTCATTTTCATCTTATAGTATATCCCTCCGACTGTATCTCCTTTTTGATTAAAAATCCACTTTTGATTTACATAAGATTGTTGGCGAATATCAAAATACTCGATAACACTTTTTTTATTTCCATTAATGTCATAAAATAACCATTTCCCTATTTTTATAGTATCATTGAAAATTGTCCCTTCAGAATATAAATTACCGTTTTTATAATATTCTTTAAACTGACCATTTCTTTTATTATTAGAATCAATATTATAAATAAGTTTTACATTACCATTTGAAAAATATTCTTTTTTTGTGTCATTATCACTACAAGAAAGGAATAACATCAACACCCAAAATATATTAAAATATTTATTATTACTCATTATTCAATTTTTATAATTTGGACTGAATCAATTTTTTTACCAAAAAAACCATTTTTTACTTGATTTGCGGAATCTTTTGCCACAACATTTCTATCTGTTGTATTATGAGCACCTGTAGATATAATTTCACCATTACTATAAGCATGAGTTTTAAATGCAGGATTCCAACCATTTTTTACTTCTCCAGTTGTAGAAGGTTCTTCTTTAGTAACAGCCTCTATTCCAGTTAATGTTTTATCAACAGCATCAATTCCATCCTTAACATTACCCATAACTTCAGTAGCTTTACTTGCTAAATTTTCTGCTTTTTTAGTCGCATTTGTCAAGCCATCTCCAGTTTTAGGTGATTTTCCAGCACCAGCCATACCACTAAGTGCGCCAATAACTTCAAAAGGAACTTCAATGTTGTCTTCTGGGTGTGTAGCAATAGATTGCCCACTATCTCCACTAAATGGCGCTCCTGTAATTACAATACCCGAACCTGGTACTTTGTCTTTTCCGCCTCCTCCAGAACTGCTGCCTCCAGAGAAAAAACCACTTATTGAACTTTTAATACTCGAATATGTTTTTTGAATTTTATCTAAAGCTACACTAACTGCTACTACAATTTTACCTCCCGTAGTTTTAAGTGCTTCACCAGGGTTTCCTGGTCCAAAAGGTTTCATTCCATCTGGGTCAATAAAATAAATTGGATTGTCAAAAGCATAATTATAAGGAGAGTGTCTACGCATCTGCTCAGCAAGTGGATCAAGATTCATCCATCTTCCGATTGTAGCATCATAATTACGAGCTGTAATATCTATCCAACCTAAACCTAATTCGTCTTGATGTTCTTTTCCACCAAACCCAAATTTCTGCGCAGCGCTATTTCCGTTTGAAGAAACCACGTTATTATACCCTTTATGTTTCAACCCAAAAGGATAGTAGTTTATGCGTTTTTTTTCTTCGGACGCACTTTTTTTAGAGTGTACTATCTCCAAAGGATAAAAAAAATTATTTGTGAGTGGTTTACATCCCATAGCTTCTCCAAATATAT
>Ga0206125_10001560_pt1 | contig 26664 bp, 31 predicted proteins | sample Helgoland_Spring_4_FD_148598 | JGI IMG/M metagenome (GOLD analysis project Ga0206125, IMG submission 148598) | Pelagic subsurface seawater microbial communities from Kabeltonne, Helgoland, North Sea - Helgoland_Spring_Bloom_20160331_1 | ecosystem: Environmental > Aquatic > Marine > Epipelagic ... | reverse complement strand
ACTAAATAAAGTTTCCTTAAGTCAATCCAAAGAACAAAGTCTCGATTCAATTCAATGGAATTATACTTCCAAACTTTAATGCCCTGATTCAAAAGCTATTATACGTAAACGAAAAAACCCTTTGAAGGAAACTTCAAAGGGTTTCGTAGTAGACATTATGGAAAAAAGGTCGAAGCTCAATCTTGTGAATGAACCAGATCGGATTAAGTGAATTATACCTCCGTGAGACCATCCAATAGCTTGAATTTATTATTCGGAATTTTCCGAATACACGATTGGATTCATGTATAATTCCATAATACCAATGTTTTAGGCGCCTTTACGTTTAGTTTCAAACAAAATTTTAAATTCAAAGTAAGGTAGGATAGTGGATTCGGTTCCCATACTCTGCTGCCTAAGTGTATGGAATAACTAAGTCTATAAATAAGATGACAGTTAACATAAACAAGACTAATCAAGCTGACCACGATTGAGAATAAACGAATCATCACCTTCCTTCAAGAACTTATTTTTCTCCTCTCTTTCTAACTCCCAATTTTCACCATATTTCGTGTAATTGAGTAAATCTGAACCAGACCGTAATGCAATACTTGAGAATAAAACAATCGTATTATTTTTAAAATCTTGAGTCAAAACGTTTTTCACAGTACACTCCAACGATAACTTTCCAGCAATAACTATGGAGTTATTAGTAACCAAACACTTGAAGTCATCATGTGCGTTTAGCTTGTTATAGTCAATAGTGAAATACGCTCCTTGCGAAAGCGGGCTAGATAAGTCATGCCCAAATTTAGAGTACATGTGGAGAGTGACGTGATCAATATGAATTACCTTACTTTTTTCACCATTAAATTCTTCTGCCGGGGTGAATTTTATTAAGCTCACATTCCCCTCGGGATTTAAGCTTGGATTTGCCTTAATCTTTTCTGAAGATGAAACATCCAATCTAAACGTAGTCGCTTTAAAAACTAATGTTCCTTTATATTTCATAATGCCTAATCTTAGCGCTATTTAAGCCTAATTACATAAATTCTTAAAAAAACCTCCTCAGAATTAAAACCAAGGATATTCGTGCACTTGATCCGGGTGATTTAGCAATAGATGAATCACATAGGGCAAGTCCCAAATTTCACACTTTTCATTTTCGATAAGAAAGTCAATCATACACCCCATTGATTTATCCTCATCAAATACTTCCTCGAAATCGTAACTCATTTCGTTTTTATCGTCGTTATCGCGAAAGCCTTTAATAATGATGACAACATTTTTTGCGTAGATGTCGTTAACAATTTTGTGTGTTTCGTCAATAGTCATAATTCAAATATATTAAAGTTTATAAATCCTGTTAATCGGGTAAGCAACAAGATCCCAATCTATCTCCTAATTGGCAACTTTTTTACGTTATCCCAAAATAATAATACTTATAATTTTCGATATTTCGACTTTGTCATCACAACTATTCATTGATACATTTATGGGTTCCACGGAGTATCTCCGTCATAATTAACTGAGGTATACAAGAGAGGCTTTATATAGCTGAAATTTATTGTTCTAAATATTCCGAACACAAGTTTGAGATCACGTATAATTTAATAATCCCAATGCTTTCAGTATCGTCAAGAGAAGACCAAAACAATAACTAAACCACGAATTGATTAATATTTTCGTTCATTATCTCTTGTTTTATCTAGTTTATTTAGAATCATCAAGCCTAAACATGCACAGAAAACTACGCGCGACATCAAACTCGATGAGATAAATGAAAGGATACCGGCTCCCATCCCTGTTATGACTAAAAACTCATCTCTGAACCTAACTTTCATCGCATTAACAGCATTGTTTTCTTTTCGACTTCAAAATTTTCGTTCAGCGCATAAAGCCATATATCACCGACTAGTCTACCAATATTGTTGTCTATAATCATCTCAAACGAATGAGTTGGTAATTCCCAAATTAAGCCATGTCTTCCCTGACCCTTGCTGAACCTAAAGTATAAGTTAACATACTCTTTAAATGAACTCGGAAAACCTTCCTCTTTCAGATTAAGAGCAGTCAGACTATCTAAATCGAAATTCAACCTAACGCCGTCAATTATTTCTTGTGTTAATTGCATATATAGTCAAAAGCATTATTTAAAACATGCATAATATCAATTCGCCTATCGTCTATTATTAACTCACAGGAACTCTCATTTACGTTTAGTTTGTAGCTTTCTATTTCGCCATTAATAATAGGACAGTCGAACGATTTTACTGTTATTATATTTATACTGGCTTCTGATAAACCTAATTCATGAGTGAACAAAAACGCTGCGTAGGCTGCAATAATTAAATCACCTAATAATTGCCGCTTAATATCATTCGTCGTGGTGTTTTGAACTCTGATTAACCTCACTAAAATGCTATCCTCAAGTACTTTTATAGAATCAATATTTGCTGCCATTGTAAATGACTCAATATTCACTCCATTATAAGTTTGCGGCTTAGATTTTTTTAGTGTCTTATTTAAATACACACTGAAATGTTTCCAATCTAACAGTCTATGATTATAACCTTCCCAATCGTTTAAAGAAATAAAACGGTCTAGAAATTCTATATAAGTGTCACGAGACAATTGCACTATCGGCAAAAGAGAGGTCGAATAACCTTTAGTCTTAACATATTTCTCTAGCTCACTTACTGTCAATTTTAATGAATACTCTTTCATAATATGGTTGACTACATTACTTGTTAAGATAAGTGAATAGCGCTGATCTTACATAATTGTGAGCCGGAATTTTAGTTTTGTATAATAATTCAACCTTTATATTTAGAAACATCTCCGACACTGTAGTAAAAAAATTCTCGTTAATTGGAGATCGAATATACCATACCAATTACCATAGAAAAATCTAATGGAACAAGATCGAGGTGTGGGTCTGAATCAAATCTTAGCGCCGATTCAATTTCGAAAACAAGCTGCTCTCGTATCGGGAATTGAAAAGCTAATTCACCCAACATACGGTTATCCCTGATATTAGTCAGATCGGGCTGATAATATATTGCCATATTAATATCTAAATCTTCAAAATCAGCAGTTATACTTGCTGCTATATTCCCTCGTAAAATTTTCATTTCAGATTCATCTGAATATTTTTCATGCTCTAAAAATGCTCCTGAAGTTATGTTGTAAGTATAAATCTCTGATTTTAACGTCTTGGTCATATTTAATCCAAGAAGAGAACGATCCAAAATTTGAAGAGCCGAATTAAATTGTTTTTGGTAAAAGGCCTGCAATTGCGACGTTTTAGTAACTAAAAAATGAGTGCGAATATTAATAAATCCGGTAGAATAAATCTCTTCACCGGATTCAGAAGCAAAATTATAGCCACCAAGAAACCAAGCCTGTGTTTTTGTACCTACAGAGCGTCCCAGTCCTATACCCGAATTTAGAGCAGTAAAAACACCGTTGCCTAAAGCAAATGTACCTTGCAGCTCAGTAGTAGCGGACCATAAGGAATCTATAGGAGTAATCAAATCATATGTATTGACAATGGTCTGAGATAATCCTATCGAGGATATAAACATTGACGCACAAACCAATAGTTTTTTGAAATCAAAGAAGTTCATAGGCTCAATTTAGATTTTTAAGACATGCATTAACAAGAAAATACTTTTTTCTCACTCTACTAGTATAGCCCTCAAAATTCTCACACAAGATGTCTCTGCTCTTTGTATATTGTTCTTTTCAAAGCTCCTACAAAAAGAAAATTGAAAATTTGTTATTGCTTGCTAAATTCCGAAGCATAACGAAAAACACCGATTTTGCCTATTGTCTACAAATTTATGCTTGTAGCTTTAAGTGACTGATATATACCGTAACACACAATGAAAATCAGAAATTCACTCTTTCTACTAATAATACTACTTTCGACGTCTAATTCTAAATTGTATGCAACAGTTCAAGCAAGTGACTCGCTCCGCATCGAACAATACCTAAAGCATATTTATTCATTAGAGCATATCATACGTAATACTGATAATAGCAGATTTTTCGTGGAAATTTCCGATGAATTCTGCTACTCAACTCTTGCTATTGACGCAAATAATAATGTGGCCCAAAAATATTTGCACAAAAATGACCTTATAAAATCTACCTGTGCTCAAAACGTAAACTATCAGGTCCATCATTATTCATACCTATCAGGTATTCCCCAATGGATGGGCTTCGCAGATGATCCAATTGAGTATGCATACGATCATGCTTTTAGCCAATTATTAGATAGTAAATACTTTCAATTATATAATGGGGCCTTAGGTAACACTAATTTAACATCAATTATAATCAATGATAACTGTAGTGAAGAAATGTTTGAAATTGGCATTCAGACGCTGATAACAAATTCCAACCACTATATTTTACCGGACCACATACTTGCAGATGTAATTGATAGTGACGAAGCTGCAGATTTACTTAATGGAAACCTAAGACAGAAATATCTTACTTCGATTTGTTCGAAGTTAAATCTCGATAAGCTGGGTGTTTTCAGAATGAGAGATTTAGACGTAATCAATGAGGAAATATGGCTTGTTGAGTCAAGTTTCCAATTATTCGATCTAAATACAGGTTTAAAAGATGCCGTAACCTACAAGGGTTTTTCTCTAGATAGACGAGGTGTATCCCTTTTAGAAATTCTAATAAATACTTTATTAGCCGTATTCGTATTGGCACTAATATCTTACGTCTCGTTAAGATTTTCAAAATCAAAGGCAACGCGATTAGTTTCTAAAAACGAATTATTTAAATTATTCTTAGATCAGATTAGATTTATTCTGAAATGTTTCCCTCTTCCAATATTAATCTCGTTAATATTAGTTTTTAGCCTCGCTCCTCTTGCCCCATCAGGACCTGAACATTATTTAGAATTTAATTCTAAATTATGGTTAACTCTCCTAATAACTTCTATCTCTGTAATTCCATTATGTCTGAATCTATTTTTAGTAAATAGACTAAAACTCGACGGTTTTCACACTATTAGCGGCTATCGTCTTTTCGCGGTGTCTTCGATTTATTCGGGAAATTTAATTTTCAATCTGTTTACATACGTTAATACCGGCAACTTTGACTACTTAACTCAAGGCATTTATTTGTTGAATGCGATTATTATTGGGGATTTGTTAGCTCGATCATATTTCCAGTTTTCATCTGTAAATAGTAAATCACTGACATCGCGAATTGGCATTTTAGGTATTTTTTTGAGCGTAGTATTTCTCATTTTAGTCAACGGGCTTCTAATCACCTCATATTCTACTTCAATAGCAGCACTAGGGCTAATTATATTTACGTTAACCTCGGGTTTATTTTTGGTGTATGTAAAAAATTTAAATTCAATTGGAACAACATCCTCTACTAGTCCTGAATTAGGTAAGTCCAGTATAAAAATTCCTTTTGTTCACTCACTGATCGACCCTAACAGAGCAATTTTCGAAGCAATACGTGATAAAGCTTCAGACGTTGAGTTAAATGTTATGCTGATATCTGGTAGTGCTGGAATAGGAAAAACTCGCTCAATTCTTGAAGCAAAAAATGCATTCATTAACTCTGGTTGGGATTGGTATTACGGTGATTGCGACGAAATTCAAAATGATTCATCGCCTTCATTCGAGCCGTTTTTAGAAGCCTTCAAAGACTTGCTTCACATAGATGTCTTTGCGGATAGAGGTAAGCAATTAGACAATGTCGTTGGCTCTGCATTAGAGGCTGGCGCAACATTATTACCGGCAGACCCTACTTCATTTATTAAACCTTATGACCGCTCCAGTACGGAAAGAATGACCGAGACTTGTATTGAAATTATTGATACTCTAGAGAAAAAAGGTAAAGACTTTATTTTTGTAATGGAAGACCTACATTGGATCGATCCTGAAAGCTATGAACTCTTTAAATTATTCATTCAAGTCATCAACAGAAATAAATTCGCTAGATCTAAAGCTACCATATTACTGACAATAAGAGAAAGTGACTTCATCACATATCGAGGACCTAATATTTATGGATTAAAAACTGATTTAGAAAAATTACAAAAAAATACCTCACATAAATTTCGAGTGTACAATATTCTAAATGACGATAACTTCAAAGTATTGGACTTCTTGCTATTTATTAATAATACTCAAAATGAACTTAAGCTTCAGAGCTCCACACTTATTCAGATAAACGAAATTTTCAATAAATCCATTAATCAAATTAAAATTACCCCAAAATACATAATTACTACCGTCGAAAACTGGATTATAGATGGGACATTAGTAGCTTCATACGATGGGTATAAACTTGCTAAACAAATTAATGTTGAAAACCTTCCTCGTGAAACGGATGCGGACGTCTACTATCACAATATAATATCAAAATACGATGCTAAATGGGGAAGACTACTCGAGAGTGCCGCCATTATTGGGAATAAATTTGATGCCTTAATTCTAGCAAGGGTTTGGAATTACGATATACTCGATGTCCTAGACTTTTTAGAGCAGGCGGTAAAAGATAGATTGGTGATCGATGTATCATCAGAAGATAATATTTTTCATTTCGGTGAAAAAGATAAAACTGGCAGCGATAAACGTATAGTTAACGCAATAAAGAGTTTTTACAATTCGACAGAATCTGTAGATTCTGAAAAACAAATCGTAATTGAGTACAATAAAAGGTTCCTCCGTTTACATGAAGAATCGTTAACTGATTTATCAAATCTCAGCACAGAAGAACTCCTCGTTTTTCTAAAGCGACTAGGAACTTTATTATCGAATAGTGAATATCATAAGCGTGCTGAAATAGTTATTTTTGAAGTTGTCACTAGATTAGTTTACCAAGATCTAACCGAAAAACTCGGTTCAATAGTTTCACTTTTAAAATCTTTTAGTGAATTATCGGATGCATGTGAAGTTATACAACTTATCATCACTAGGTCTTCTAACGATGCAACACATCTTGCCTTTTCCGATAGAATAGCATCACATTCAACATCGTCTAGTTTAGTATACAATCTAACTTTACTCACAAAATTAATCGCGAAAGGTGAGGAAAGGACTAATCAAAATATCTCTTTAGAGGATATTACGCACGTTGAAGACCAACTGGTGAACATCCATTCTGCTAATGTTGGTGTTTTCCTAGCAACGTTGTTAGTAGATGTGAAATTCAAAGAAAGTGACTTTTCCCTTAAAACACAGTATATAAAAAACTACTATGAGAAACTAAAACCAGACTTTATTGGGGAGCACATTTATCTTTATAGTGTAATGAAAATAAGGTATACTCAAAGTCGCATAACACCGGAGGGTAAGGAAAAATTAGATTCAGATTCCTTCCAACTTTATCAATCTGTTAAAACAAGCCCTTCCTTAGAATTTTTAAAGGTTAGATCATTCAATTTACGCTTAGAATTATTGTCCTATGTTCTAGAAAATGACGACCAGGCTATCTCTGAATTCCTTAATGCTGCGGAGGAAGATTTTCGTAAGAAAGACTACAACTGGACTCAGGTAGTTTTAAACTTTCTAAATTCCTATTGTGCAGATATCTATTTTAAACGTTATTCCCAAGAGGCTAAAGTTCTATTATCCGAATGTGAGATAATTATTTATAAATACCATGACGATGAAGTATGGAACTTACTCATATATCAACTACTAACGGCTAAAAGTACATTCGAGTTGTCCCAAGGAAATGTGGACTTAGCCTTACAGTACAGTGAGAAAAACTCCGAATTGATGCGGAGTAATCATAAAATGAATTTGCCATCATATCGAGAAAACTGCACAAAGACAGCAAAGATATATGAAGCAATGGGTGAAGGTCAAAAATCTATTGATAAAAAATTGGAGTCCATCGAACTATTGAAACAAAAGATAGCCAGATCAAAAGCCCCTGACGATTTAGATAAAAAAGAACTTTCCATAGACTATAATAACATATCACACGTTTACAGAAATCACTTAAATGACTATAAAAATGCATTAAAGTATGCTAAGCTATCCCTAGAGCTGAAAACATCAGACGAGGAGAAGAGCTTTGGTATATCACTCTACAGCGTGGGTCGCGCTTATGATGCAATGCAAGATTTTGACAATGCCCTCGAATATTATCAGAAGGCGAAAGAGTACTTTATTGGCGCGTTACCTAGGGAGATTTACCAACGAAACATTTTAGATTTAAATATTAGTTTAGCAATGGTTCAATTAGGATCTCCTAACTCATTAATCTCTCTTGTTAACGCTGTAAAATCACTTGAGACTGATCAAATGAAGGAGTATTTAACAAATCCTATAAAAGAAAGATTAAGGTTCGCCAAATCATTTATTAAAAACTAAACTATGCTCATTTATGTCGATCTCGATGGGGTACTCGCTGATTTTGAAAGCGCTAGAGCACAACATCCTTTGTCCAAACAAACTCCTTACATAGGAAGACCTGACAGGCTTCCAGGATTGTTCGAAAATATCCCTCCCATTGAAGATGGCATACGGGCAGTTGAGCAGCTTATGAAATTAAATCATGAAGTATATATCCTTAGTACTGCTCCATGGGACAATCCAGAAGCCTGGACCCACAAACGACTTTGGGTTGAAGCCCATTTTGGTAAACAAATAAGAAAACGATTAATCTTAAGCCATCGAAAGGATTTATTAATTGGGGATGTATTAATCGATGATAACCCTTGGAATGGTGCAAAAGACTTTAAAGGCAAGTGGCTACATTTCGGATCTAGTGAATATCCAGACTGGAACAGTATTATGCTATATATAGCATCGCAACGTAATGACTAGGCTATCTAATACAGAATAAGAACTCTACTACTCTCCAATTTTATAATATTATAGTCAATTTCATTCAAAGATTCAAAAATTGGGTCGAGTTGATTATTATTAGAGAAAAAAACAAGCGATAATCTATTCTCGACAGCTGATAAACTTGACTTATTTAATCTGTCCAAACGTACGATGCCAAATTCTATTTCATACCTTTTAGCGCTCACGGGATTTTCGGGGCTATTCAATCCATCAGTCGAACTCTGATGGAATATTTTAAACAAGGTAGAGTATAGCTTATTTGACACAGGTACTGACGTAACTTTATCAATAAATATTTTAGAATCACACAGCTGGTTTATATAACTGGCAACAAGCCATTGACGTAGATCACGAACGTCAAAAGAACTCAAATCAATATCATCTTGAATTAATTGATTTTTGAGTTTAATTATGATCCTCTTTGTATTCATAGAGTTATTATCTAAAAATGAATTCACCAATTCCCCTCAGATAAATACTGCGTAATTTCTTGACGAGTCGATAAAGTTTACTAATCAATGAAAATAACGGTGTGATAAAATATCTCTTATTTATTCTGCTTCTTAATAAGCAAGATCCCATTCTTCGTGGCCAGCGTACTTTAAACACCTACCACCTACATCTTTACCAGAATTAAGTCTTGATATATTTTATTATCTACGGCTAACCTTCTACCATTCACTACTTCTATTGAAATGTTTTGTGTGCTAATAATTTTTCCGGTATGCCTTCTATAGGCTTTGGACCCCACCAACTGATTCTAATAGACGCGTCAAATTCTTCCATAAAGCTCGCATCCTTCAATTTAGGGAACCCTTCTAAATTAAAGTTTTTTCTCACTTTCGGCAATGAGGGTAATACTTCGGTATCGCATCCGTAACCGTTCAAATTGAGGTAATCCAAATTTTTGAAATGCCCAATTAAACTCATATCAGTTATATTCCCATTCACAGCCAAGTTTGAAACCACTTTCGTATTGAGAAATCCTAGTACTTCAGTGGGAGTTTTAAACATACTTAATTGAACCTCTGCCAAATTCCTACACGTTTTAAGAGATGACAAATCCTTTAAGTTTGGACAATCTTGGATAGTAATTTTTTGCAAATCTACTAAGCGATCAATTCCTTCTAAGGAAAGAAGTTTAGAGGTTTTTTCAATACTGACTTGGATAAGGTTCGGGAACATGCTTACTAGTTCTACTAGATTTTTCTTCTTAAAACCTGAAATCACACAGCTTTTAATCGCCGTATATTCCGTTTCTTCGATCTCGGCATAAAATCTTCCTCTAGCTTGGATTCTCCCCAACTCATCAAGACCTAAAAAAATCGTTTTTCTTGGATTAAATAATTTTTCAATCATAATATGTAATTGTTATTGCCTGAACAAAATCCCTACTCCGTCACCTTCGTTTTTTATTCAGTGATGCCTTTTTTATGTTACTTAATTATTGTTCCATCTTTCCGATAAATCTCGACAGTTGAGGCTTTACCGCTATAGTCCAAATATTCACTCACCTCCAACTCTTCAGCTTTAAAATAAACTTTAGATACAAATTCCCAGTCGCCATCAGGCGTTGCGATATCACCGTTTTGATAACAGAAATCAATTGGTCGTGGCACTGCATCAGATTCAAATGTTTCAAAACTAGCTATCCCTCCTTTTCCTTCATCAAAGGTTGCAAGTATATTATCGACTTCAAAACTGTCACCGTGGCCTGGGATAGCTACATATCCTTCATATGGAATATCGTCAGCGGCATCGCCAAATATCTCATAGAAGTCACTCATATCCTTAGAGGTGAATTTTAAAACCTCTTTATTATTTTCATCAATAACCACAAACCATAGAGCATCATTTGCTAATCCGCGAGATTTGTGAAACAGGTCAGGGCTATACATATCATCTATTATTCCTTTTTCTTCAAGGTCATGGCGAACTTCCCATAATTCACCAAAACCATTACTTTGAATTAGATCTTGAATAGATCTTACCTGACTATCATTAAGTGAGTGTCCCATTGCTTCAAAAGACCACCCATACATTTCTAATTTATACTTCATTCATAAATAGCTATTATCAGTAATCAGACCATGTATATGTCATAAACTTTTCCTCTATTTCTTCAAACTTCTATCTTGTTGATACCTCGATTTAAGTTTTGCTATTTTCTCTACAGAGAGCAAATTATAACTCATCACACTTTATCAAATCATACAGCGAATCCCATGTATAAAATATAAGTATTTAGTGGTAAGAATGATGACCGTTTGGATGTAATTTGCTATAATATTTTTTGGTTGATGACAAATATATAGTTTCGTCATCAGCATATTTCACAGCTTCCTCTACATTACAATTTGGATAAAATTGCTTGGTTTTTAAAATATTGGATTTAAATATACCAAAAGGAGTTCGCGCAATTTTCAATGATGTCAACGCCGTATTTTCAACAAACGGCAATTCAGTAAATGGGTTATCTGAAATATCTAAATGCTGTAAATTTGGAATCGATAAAAGGCTATTCGGTATTTCTGAAAGCTTATTCCCTCTGATATCAATCTCTTGCAAAGAAGCCGGGAAATCAATATCAATATTGATTAGTTTATTATAAATCGTAAGTTTTTTTAATGATCTAAGCTTCGAAAAAGATGTGGGTAATTTTTTAATACTACCGTTTATATGTAATTCTTCAAGTTTCTCTAAATTTCCAAAATCTTTCGGCAAGCTCGTAATATGCACAGCACCAAGATTTAATTTTTTTAAATTAATCAATGAACAAAAGGATTTATTTAACCTGAGTTTCCCTCCTAACTTTGAAATGTCTTGGAGTGATTTAGATTCAAAAAAATCATCACAGATAGCATCACAAGGAACACCCGTTAGGTCTAAATCTATGAGAGAGGTGTAATTTTTTAAACTAAAATTTGTGAAATTATTTTTTAGCCAATCAAGTTCACTGTAGGTTAAAATATCTTCTAGCATCACATCATCCCAATAGGCGGACGGATTGATTCTTTTAACACTGTCCATGGAACTAAGGGAGTGTTTTTTGATTAAAGCCGAGATATCCATGGAATACATTGATTTTAAAATTATTAGTATTTTAAGAAAATGTCTTTGTCAACTCTAATAAGCTTAGGGCAAACATCAATTTCTTTATGAATTATTTCAGTAATTAGTTTATTCGTCCTAACATCAATTACACCATAAGTTTCATCTTTTTGAGAAAGCGTAAATAAACTAGCATTGTAATTACTACCGTCCTCCAGCTTAATGGGTAGCGCCCCAATAGCCGGTCCCTTCCCTAAGGTCCCTTTACCTACAATTCGGTAATATTTTATTTCATTAAACAACTTCTGTGCTAATTCAGGTGTTAGTGTGCATTGCATTTTGTTTACACCTGTCTCCAGCATTTTCTGTAACTCTTCATTGAATTTTCTCTCGGGTTTTAGCAGCATTTGACACCCATCTAGATTTTCAAAAACGGATTTCATACCCTCTACACTAGAATACTTATAGGAGACAGAAAGTTTGTTTCGTGGATCTGTCCTGTAGTTGTGCCCGAGGTAAGTTAAGTTACTTCCTACATAGTGGAACCCAGAAATCCAATTAACATTGCTTATATCGAATATTTCAAGTGTGTCTGTGTCCAAATATTTAAATTGCTGTTGCATATAATATATTACTGGGACAAGTCCATTGGCAACAGCTCCAACATCTGTAAATCCTTGAAGTATAACTTTATTATTAGCTATTAATGCAAGCCCATCTTCTACTTTATGTAATTCTATGTTATTGGCTATCTCTTTTATTTTCATGGTTTATAATCTTTAAAAAAACATTATTTTGCTAGAACTATCAATTAGCCTTCTGGTTCACACTCGGTTATGCTAATAGTACATGCTATTGAATCTACTACTTGTTTTTTCCATTCATCTCGTGTTATATCCTGGTATTTTTCATTAAAAAAAATAGCTCCATGCTCATAGCATATATCGATAAATTTACTAAAATTAGGGTTTGTAGAGGGTACAATAGTTGTTATCCCATCAAGTTCTAGATCACTAAAGAGAGCTTCGTTATCATAAGTAATTGTACTTAGTTCTTCAAAGAACCCCCAGCCATTTTGAGACCATAAATCATCAGGGTCTCCATCCAAACTATTTTTAATAATATAATCCTCAACGGTATCTTCCAGATCTCCCGTATTTATGCCTATATAGTATCCCATATTATTTGATTTATTTATGGTTTTATAACTTATTCAAGGTGTCTTTATATCTGATTTTGAAATTGTCCACAAATTACTTTGCAGCGTTATTTTTGCCTAAGCCTGAGGTTAAGAATATAGTTGTAATTGATGAATACTCAATACTAATTTTAGTTGAATACCATGTTTTATTAGGTTTGGTACACATCTTAGAGGTCAAACTCAAAGACTTCACCATTTTGTTTCCAGATTTTAACAAATCTATGTGTACCCTTTGAAACACCTGAATCTATATTTTCTATGTCTTTATTATTAAAGTAAAAACCATCCATTAATGATATTTCTCCATCGTCAAGTTCTAAAATCATTAAACTGTAACTAAAATTCTCAATTTTTAATTCTTCTTCTGATTCTAATTCAAAAACTGGACCTTCCCCTTTAAAATACTGAAAAGACCCCAAACAATTTTCATACTCCTCATTATACTGTGGTTCTGGACAAAAACAAGCACCACCATCATCATTTTGGGCAATATCACTCGAGTTAAATTCTAGAATTAAATTATTTCTAACATCATAAATCTTGAATTCAATTCCATCATCTACACTAATCTTCTGATTTTCAACAGAACATTTATCCAAAAGGAATGCTTCTTCTAATTCGTGATAATCTAATTCACCAAACTCAATGTCATTGACCTCAACTTCCTCAATATTAGAAAACTGATAATGACAAATATTCCCCAATGTTTTGACTGTATATCTCATATTTAAAATATATCCATTACCATAAAATCTTAATCACACTAAATACTAAATTATTTCGGTATCTAAAAGATAATATTTTGTGCAGAAGGTCTTTTCTAGCTTGACGTAAGAAATCTCCATTATTTTTCCACCATAAACTAAATTAAAATTGTTAGGGGAAACTATATCATCAAAAAGCTCAGGCCCGATAGATATGTCATGCTCAAAAGAAGATAAATTCTTCGATATATAGATTCCTCCAAATACCCATTTAGTATTGGGATCACCAACCAATGCTCTGAATTTCGACTTTGACTTAAATGTAAACACCGCATCTATTGTAAATAGCGCAGTCTCATCATTGAAGTCAATAGAACAATCGCCGTTAATCAAGTTTTCATTTGACAAATCAAAACTAATTCTATCATATTTCCACACGCGTTCGGTTTCCTGCAATGCGGAAACCGATAAATTAAAATCTTGTGACATAAAATGACGTTTCATATCGATCAAGGAAATATTACGATCGCGCAAACGCAGATTATGTGGTATCGATAATTGAAAAACAAACTTTAGGTTCATTAGAGTTATTTTTATATAAATATATCGGTCATTTCGTCGAAAGTAAACCTCTTCTCTTGGTTTGGAACAAAAAATGTTATTTGTGAATTTTCTTCATAATCTCCCAGCCACAAACCATAAAATCCTCTGAAGTTGTAGGCAATAGAATCAATATTATCAAAATCCTCAGCAAGGGTAGGATAATCTAATTTTATTGTTTCATTCACATACAATTCATACCAAACACCTTCTTCAGTTTCACAATAGTAACCTCTATCCCAAACTGATTCATCCCGATCAAGGAAACTTAGAGGATTTGATATTCCTTCAGGGTATATTTCATAATCAAATTCCATTAAAATTAATTGTTTATTGATTTGGTTAAACGTTCTAAATATCCCAACGCACTTTGAAAATTAGACTCAATAAAAATACCCTGGTGTTTAAATAATGCAATTCTGGTTTTGCTCTTATTTCTCTCTATAAATTGTTCAACATCTTTTTGGGTTTTAAAAGTCATACTATTTCCTTGGACATTAAGTTCCAAAAAAAATTCAATCGGGAAATTGTTAAGATTCTTTTTATCCCATATTAATATGAGACTCCTCGTCAATAAATATGTCCAAAAGGTAAACTTGTGGACCATATATATCAAGTCATCATCATTGTCTAAATCAGTATCAATATTCGTTATCCAATCGTTGATATTCAGACTCTGTTTAACTATAAGCTCTTCTTCAATTAGTTTCTCTATAGGCTTGAGCAAGTAGTCAGAACAAATTATCAACTGTATTTCGTTAAAGGATTTACCCAATTTTTTGGATTTTAACTCTTCAACGGCTTTTGGAAAGAGACTTTCGTCATAAATGTCTTTAAATGTATCTAAGCGTTTAATTACAAAAGTTAAATCAGCCAAGTTTTTCTGTCTTAACACTATCCCTAAATCATAAATTTTACGATCTATCTCGTTTAATATAGTTGCATATTCATTTAATAATTTTGGCGTAATTTTTATTGTCTTCATATTTTTTAATTTATGATTTTAAACTTCTTTTACTAATAAAATATCTGCTATAATTTTTTAGAAAATTAAGAACAATAATCTATCTATTTTTACTATAAATAATGCCAATATAAAACTTCAGATTTGATATTTTTTTCTTCTATTAAATCCTTGAATGAAATACTCTTTTGTTTGCCAAAAAACTTTTTAAATATTTCAGGTTCAATTGTGTTTGACTTATCATTATTACAATAATAACAAGCAAGAACTATGTTGCTCTCGGCATTATTAGTTTTATCTGCATTGAGATGTTCAATTTCAAAGTGCATTCCACTATATCCATACTTACCTCGTTTTCTTGGGTAAATTAGATGGTTTTTTATTAAAGATTGAACATCTCTAATATCTGTATTGCAGAAATAACAGCACAACTCTTGTTCTGTCAATTTTTGCTTAAAAAGCTTAGCAATTTTTTTTGGCTTGTATTTATCAACTCTTTTGCATTCTAAATCTATATATTCTTCTCTTGAATATTTATTAAACTTCTTTAGATAATTACTAATACCTTTCTTTAATTCTTCTCTCATTTTATTATAGCATATCTATTAAACTCTTAACTGCAGCCTGATAAGCTTCTGGGTCACATTCTTTAAGATGTGGGCTTATGCAGGGAATTTCGGTATCGTTATAGTCAAAAGGAAAAGTATGAGAATTATTATTCGATGCAAGCCAGGCAATTACTTTGCCCTTTTTAAGTATTAAATGTGAAGAATAATAAATATTATCCGCTTCGCCCTCAGCATCTTCATCTCTAATTAATTCTTCACCATTCACATAAGCTGAATGTAATAAATTAAACCCGCAAAAATCAGAACTAGTCATTATAGAATGAAAGTTATCTATACCTGTTTGGACCTTAAACTTTGGAGGGTCTGTGTCATCAAAAATTATTTTATGCTCTTCAAAAAATTCACCTTTTGCTTTAAAATAAAGGTCCATAGTTCTGATACTAATCACCATAAGCCCCTCTTCTTCTATCTCTACTTTTTGAGGAGATTTAAAATCTGGATTGGGTTCCCAGTTTTCATTTTCAGGAGGAATAAATGCCCAGTTATCAGTTGAATATGAATATATATCTCCTCCATTATCGCTAAGATCTTCATAATAAATCAATCCATTTTTGTGGTATATTCCATTAACATCCATAAGATCTGTTAAATAAGTTGAGCCAATATAAGTCTCATCCCAATTTCCTGCCATTTCTTCAAAAAGTTTGTCATTTTGAAGCATCGATTTAAGTTCTGTTATTTTCTCTACGGTAAGTAAGCCCATTGAAACCTCTGCTCCAAGGTATTCACTTGGACTTCCTTCTGGCTCACAATTTCTAGCAACTATAATTTTTTCCTTTTCCATTTTATTTTATACTTCTATATCTCTGATGAAAAATCAATTTATGAATTATAACTCATTATACTTTAACACATCTTACAGCTAAGCCCATGCCTTTGTTTGAATAGTCCTGGTGAACAATCTTGTAACAAAATTCAATGTACAATCTAGCAGCTTCTACTACATTAGTTTCATCAGGAGTAGAGGTCCACCACGTGCCAGTGGTACCTTCTGCATCAAAATTACCATCCTGCCTAACTAAACCTGAAGGAAGTGCAGTAAATTGACTTTCATTTGTGCTATCAGAAACTTTAAGCAGACCCATTCCTCGGCCATCTGAAACCCAGCCAGTACTCGATTTTAATTTTCCTCCGGCTACACTAGTTCCACCGAGAAAATCAATCAACTCAGACCAGTCAGAAAGCGTGGCTATCTTGAAACCTTCCGGTGCTAAACCCCTAGAATCATTAACCGCAAACCAATTATATAATCTGCCATACTTTTTTTCATTTTCTGCTTTGTGACCATAATAACACCAAGCAGGTGTTCCAGTTTCTACAGCTTTTTTCCATTCTTCATTTGTAGATGCTTGTATTACGAGGTCTCCATTATTAAAATGGTCTACATTCAAGTTTTCTGATGACCATTCTTGATGGCCTATTTTTACTGACTTCATATTGTTAATTTATGGTATTAAACTTCTTTTATTATTATCTGTAACTATAATTATGCCTTCTCCCAACCCTTCTTTACATTCTCTAATACCTCAGCAGTAAAAATCTCTTCGATCTGCTTTTTAGAATCGGATACTTTAATCTCTTTTTTAAGCATTTCTGCCCTACCAGCGCTAAAGTCTGTATAATGGAATACATAGGCTGGATACTCGCCCGTTGCTTCCTTATTGGTTTTCCAAACCATGAACTTACGTACCATCTTGGTGCCTTTACTTTCTTTTACATACACTTCTCTAGAAACAATCTCACTTTTCTTTACATCGAGTTTTTCAGAGGCATTTGTATCTAAAGAAATGATTTTCGTGATTTGAGATAAACCCGCATCATTTGTATCGGGTTTTTTGTCTGTTCTCATCTTAACATATACCGGAGAAATTACACTGGCCGTTGGCTGTTTGCCGGTGGCTGTGTAGGTGCCGTCTTTATAGCTCAAACACATTTTAGAGATAACCCCTTTTGAGTTTTCTCCAAATACATCCAAACAACTAAACTCTACCACCTGGTTAGGTTCTACCATGGTAAAAGCCACGTTAGATCCAGACACTTCAATATATCCAGAATCTACTTTTTTCTTGCCCAGTTCTTGTAGTAGTTTTTTACGCTCCTCTTCGCTGTAGCCATTGCCTACTTTGGTTAAAAGTATATACTCATCTTTTGCCACACACAAGCCCACCAGCACTTCTTTGAGCATGCCGGCTCTACTGCCCTGCCCTTCTGCAAAACCTAAAATAACCGCATCAAGGGTAATTAGTGGTTTTATTTTATAGGTTGGGCCGTTGTGAGAACGCACTACAATTCCTTCTTGGCCGCCGTCTTCTACAATTTCTTTGTAGAGTGCAGCAATGTCTTTTCTGCTTTCTACAAAGCTGTTTTTTACCGCATGTATAGATTTCCCTGAAGACAACACCGTGTTAAGCTTTTGGTCCAGTGCCTTAATATCCATAGATATATCCTCCCCATCAAGGCTAAGCAAATCAAATGCTGCAAAGTAAATAGCTGCAGATTTATCATCTAAGGCTGCTGTCATATCAAAAGAACGGGTACGCCCGCCTTCTTTGTGCAGATATAATTCTCCTGCCAACACAATAGCTTTGCACGTACCTTTAAGTAGCGCTAAGGCTTCTTTTAGTAGCGGTAAATCTTCAATAACAGTACCTCCATGGTTTGTAAGTGTTGCTTTTTTACCATCATAACTTAGAAGATAAAAGTGGCCATCGTGTTTGGTAGACACCCCGTAAGATTCTGCTTCCATGATCTTTGAGTTAATCTCCTGGGCTCCAACAGGCAGATACCTGGATGCCGTTTGGCGTTTGTATTTTTGTGCAGTTTCTTTCATTTCAATAAAAGATTATTCTGTTGGTAATGGTTTTAACTCCTGGTCGGTAAGGTGAAGGATTAGACAGTATTTGTCTCCTTTTATTCTGCCCTCTAAAAAGGCTCTGTAAGGCTTGCCACCATCATTCATAACAAGAGGTTCTTTACCGGAAGCTCCGGCACCCATCATCATCATCGCGTCTTTATCAGCGAGTTGTTTGGCCATGTCAAATAGAAAATCATAGGTAAGGCCATTAATATGCTTTAATTGATATTTTTTATGAAATACCAGCTTGTTGTAAATCTTAGCCTTAGGCATGAGCTTACCTGTCCAGTTAACAATGCTTTCTCCTGTTATATTACTTTCATTATACTTAGGTTCACGCTCTTCTTTGAGCTCAGCCGAAGGAGAAAAAATCTTTTCAGTTTTTTTAACACTAAATACAGGATTTTGATCCTCATTGATATACACTCTAGAGACATCCTCAATGAATTTACCGGTAAGTTCTAAATCAAGTTCTGGATCGCTGGCAATAAGGTCCCCCGCTAACCTTCCTGCAAGTTGCAGCTGAAAGTCAACACCCTCTTTGGGTGTTTCATTATACTGGGCAAGTAAGATTTGTGTGCTGGTCTGGGAAGTGCCTTTTACCACGCGTTTATTAATCACCTTATCACCAGATTCCATAACCATAGTGACAGATGGCTTGGGATTCAGGGATCTGAATGTAATTTCGGCATCCCTTTTTTTATCGTTGGCTAATTTTATATATCTAATCATTTTATTTATTTAAAACATTGCAAAATCCATGTCGTCTTCTACTGCCTCAGTCTCTTCTGAAACTAATTCCTGTTCATTGTCTTCAAGGCCTATAAATTCAAGGTCAGTGCTCATCCCTGTGATGGCAAACACATCGGTTCCATTACTAATTAAAAAGGCGTCGTCACCCTCATAATCTGCCCGGTAGTTAAATACAAAGTAGTATATCTTGCCGCTATCAAGATCCTTGAGTAGGGCTTCCTTATTCTCATCAATCTGTAATTGATACACAGATTTAACAGCCATAGACAAATATTCATCTACAGAGGCTTCTCTTAGCATCACTTTTTCATCATAAATAGAAGGAACTTTTTCTACTTTTTTCCCGTCGCTGTCTACGCCCACCAATGTGTCCTTTGAAACGGCAGCTCCCTTAGAATTCAAGGAAACTAATGCAGTAGACCCAGAAGGCATCACATACTGCCCTTCTGCTAAACCTGCTAGTTTACACTTACTACCATTTTGATCAAATACCTCTATGGTAGACCAGCCATAGACCTTTTTTCGGTCTACTTTTTTGAGCTCTGCCATTACGCTTAGCCCATTGAATGAAAATTCTGCTTTTCTTGCCATTTAGTATTAAATTTTAATTAACTACTGAAGGTCAACGCTTTAACAAAGTAAAATAAACTAATTACAAAGTTTCACATAGAAGTAAAAGTCAAACTAAACTGACTCTCCAACCATATCCCTCCATGCTTCCATGATCATTACCATAGCCATCGTATCTAACTCGCAATAACGTTTTAGTGCTGCAGAAATGGATCTTTTCTCGCTTGTCCCCATCTCTCCAAACTGCGTAAAAGCCCATGCCGTCATTGCTGCACCGCCATCTGCTAGCTTATTGTTTGAATATAAATTCTCTATTTTTCTAAGGCCATCTGGTAATATTTCCGGTAAATCAGGTAAGTTTTTGTAAGGATCCATTACTGTACTATTCTCATTAAATACAACCCAGGTGTGGTTTACAAAATTTAAGCTTTTGACTTTATTATTAATACCATAAATGGCTTTGGAATATTTGTCTTTGATAAAAGCGCTGTCATTCATAATTGCAGGTAAAACATGCTTAATTGAATTCGAGCCTTTCATCAGCGGATGCCAATAATAGGACCTCACCATCTCTGCCATGTCAATCATTTTTCTGCTTCCTTCCTCCCATTTGGGAGTAATATCTTCACTTGGTTTGGTCAAAGATTGTAAAAAGGAAATAAGTCTTTCCGTTTTTTCGGCAGGGTATGGACTTTCTTTACGCAGCAATACTATCATATAATTTAAATACGTATTCTCATGGTGGGAATACATAAATACATCTCCTTCATTTTGACTTAGTGCTTCATAAAACTTTTCTATAAATTCAAAAGAAGGGTTTTTACCTTGTCCTAGTCCTAAGTACTCACTCTTATGTTCAACGCGTCCATCCTCATGTAAAAGATGGTGAGAAAACTGAAAACAAAGGCCTTGATATGGCTTGTAGCCTTTGAAAAAGGGTATTGCCGGAGCAGTAGTTTCAAAATCGATAAGGTTCAAGGGATACTTGAAAGTATTTAATTCAGACCTTAATCCTTCAATGTCAATATGCGCCTCTTTAGTTTTGTTATTTGTATGCTCAATTTGAAGCGCTTGTCTATAATAACGCTTGGTTTTGTTTAATTCAGAGGGTGAAATATCCTCCATGAACCACTTGTTTTCTCGAAGAAAGTCGTTGAGCTTTGGTGAACCCCAAACTTCCCAAGCTTTTGGTTTTTCAAAGTCTGATATACTCCAATTCTTTTGTTTACTTAAGCATTTATAAAAGCCACTTTTTTCAATGTCTGAGGATTTATATTCACAATCCCGACACTTAACAGATGGCTCGGAAAAATGTATAGGTTCATTGTTCTCATAGCGTATTAATGTATCATTGAACCAATTAACAATCTCCTTGAAGTTTCTACCACCAAAATCATTATGCTCTCTGTAGTAATCGTCATTAATTAGATAATCAAGAGTTTCTTTCACATTAATTGCTGTCATTATTTGATCACCCAAATCAGCAGCTGTAATACCTTCGATAACTTTACATCTATCTCTCTTACCTTCCTTTTTGATTACAAAACAACTGTATAATCCATCCACGGAGCATGCCACTTGTTTATTGGGCATCATGAGGTAGGGAATTACTTTAGATTCAGGGAAAGCTTCTAAAGCCAACAAATACTGAAACGCAATATCTTCTAAGTAAGGTCTTTCAGATGAAGCAATTTTTTTCTTTTTATTGAAAAATTGAAGCTCATCATTCCCATCGCAACTCTTGGATTTTACCTCTATAACCTGAATGGAATTCCCTTTCTTTACTAAGATATCAATCCGTATGAATTTGTGATCTACCAGAATCGCCGCCTCATATATGACTACGTTTTTTTGTTTTAACGCAGTTCTTGTTTGTTCTAATTGCTCTTCCTTTGATAAACCGTCTATTTCGACACCTCCCGGATAATATAATTTAGCAAGTTCACCTACTTGCAATCCACCTTTCGCGAGGGCTTGCATAAATTCATTTACGTCATCATTGTTAACGAAATCTTGTGGATTTGATTCGTAATACAACTTAGTCGGGCATGAAAGACCAGTTTTAAATCTAGACTTTGTTAAATACATCCTCTCTATAATTGGTCGTAATAAATTTATTCTAACTCGAATAACCATCCTTCTTACGCTGAGGACCGTCTATTTTGAGAATTAAATCCTCTGTGTTCAATTTAAGTATTTTTCACATATATCTATAAACTCTTCAAAAGGTGTTCTGTGACCGTATTCACGTATATCCACCCTGCAATGACAGCTTTCTTCCAACAGATCTAAAGTATCTCGGTAAGGAACTACTGTGTCGAACTTACCTAAAACAGCTACAATTAATTTATCGGATAACCTGATTTTTTTATCATTTATATTAACTCTTACCGGGGGAGAAAGCAGTGCGGGATTCAATAAAATGGCGGGTATACCAAACTTAATACTCAGTTCATTAGCGAGATACCCCCCCATACTACTGCCAATAATGACATCTGGCTTGAATACTTCAATTGACGAAATAATTTGTTCTAATAAATTGGGTTCAGAGTACTTAATAGCCGGTGCATAAACGTAATGATTGGCTGATAGGTACCCAACCTTAGCGCCACCTTGTTCGCTTTCTAGCCCATGTAGATAAAGAATCCTAATCATAAGGTAATAAGTTAAAAAAAGAATTAGACGGAAGCTTATAAGGACTTAGATTAAATTAACCGACTGTAGAAGACAGTTAGTTCGAAATGTCTCGAAACCGGCAAGATGTACTTATTCCCGATGGATTACACTACTCTCCGAAAACTAAAAAATATCGAACCTCGAACATCCACCTACTTTTAGAAATAACTGGCTGTTTCACAGAAACTTGGGCTTCTAAACAACAACAAGACCCGAAGACAAAATGTCTTCGGGTCTCGGGTAGTAGAGATTCTGGATATAAAATCGAATCGGAATCGTTCAAACTAAGTCACATTAGTGGGACTCAACCTTATAAAGGGGTGCCTTAAAAACATTAGCAACTACCTTTTAGTCATAGTCGCAAGTGGTTTTTAGTGTAATTCCTTCAATAAAGTTTCGGCCGCTAGTTTCCCTAATTCATTAGACGCTAATGGACTTGCACCTGTTATAAGTTTTCTATCTATCGTTACTGTTTTATCAGATTCCGTATTTACAATTGTGGCGCCTAAGTCTTTCAATTTTTCACTCCACCCTTGCGTCATGTGCCCCGGTAAATAACCTACCATAGGTGTCATTTCATCCACAGCGTCAGGAAAAACAGCCATTCCATATCCTTCATAAAGAAATTTTTGACCATCTAATGTCGTAGACAACAATGCTGCTGGCCCGTGACAAAGTGTGATTGTAAATAAGTCGCTTTCGTGTGCCCAATTCAAGGTCTTTGCAACATTACTATCTTTTGGAAGATCAATCGTTGCGCCATGTCCACCAGGTATAAATACAGCCGCATAAGAACTATCATTTGCAAATGAATTGGTGATGAAATCAGTCAATTTTTTTGGTTGCTCAAAATTCGTTTTATACTCATTATAAATAGCTTTCACATTCTTGTCCTCATTAGGGAAAGCCCACATTTCGAATACAACAGGTTTACCTGTAGGAGTTACAATTTCAAAATCGAACCCTGCATTTTTAAGATGCAGCATTGGCACAAGTGCTTCTACTGGGTGGTTTCCTGTAGAAAACATTTTACCATTTTTCATCTGTAAATTTTTGTGTTCCGTGAAAATCACCAACACCTTAGATCTCTCTCCTTCGTATTTAGTGTATTGAATGTCTTCAAAATCTGTTACGGAAACAGTTCCTAAATTCAATGCTAAACTTGACGGGCTATACGAGCCGTCTTCTTCTAGTGTAGGCTTTGTGATAAAGTAGATTACAACCAATGCAAGCGCAATAAAACTTACTAACCCAATTAATACTTTTTTAATCATGATTTGAATTTGTTATTTGAATAAAATTTAACTGACTTTGACTACAATTTTTCCTTTTGCTCTGCCTGTTGCGAGGTGTGTGAACGCCTCAACACTTTCGGAAAAAGGATATACTTTATCAATAATTGGTTTGATTTTTTCATCCTCAATCAATGATTTGATTTCATTTAAATGCGCGCCATTAGGGTGCATTAAAATGAACTTATAATCAGCTTTCCTATCACTACTCGCTTTGGCTAATGCCTCGGGTAATTTATAGTCTGACATCCCTAACATTTTAGCACTAGCCTCATCCAAAGGACCTACAACGCTAATTACTATTCCTCCTTGTTTTACAACTTCAAAAGATTCAAGAGAATAGTTTTGGCCAAGTGTATCAAACACTATATCCACGTCTTTGGCTATACTCATATAGTCTTCCGTTTTGTAGTCGATTACTCTGTCTGCGCCAAGCGCTTTCACCCATGCCAAATTGGTTGTGCTTGTGGTGGTATATACAAAAGCGCCTTGTGCTTTGGCATATTGAATTGCCAAACTACCTACACCTCCAGAACCTGCGTGTATCAGGACTCTATCATCTTTCTTAATACCAGCAGCTTCTAAAGATTGGAAAGCTGTTAATCCTGCTAAGGGAATACTTGCTGCTTCTTCAAAAGAAATATTTCCTGGCTTTTTTGAAACCGCTGCACTATCAACAGCAACGTATTCTGCCAATGTACCCATTTGTTCTTGGGGAACTCTTGAATACACCAAATCACCAATTTCAAAATTGCTTACTCCATCTCCTTTTTCTAAAACAATTCCACTTACATCATAAGCAGAAGTGCTTGGCAATGGTATTGGAAGCATTCCTTGCAGGTTTCCAAGGATGATACTTTTGTCTATTGGATTAATCGCAGCAGCTTTTACCTCAATAAGTACGTCGTTTGACTGAACTGCCGGTTTACTTAGTTCATTAAAGACTAAACTGTCCTTAATCTCACCGTATGATACTATTTGTAATGCTTTCATTATTGAATCGAACTATTTGAATTTTAAGTCGATACAAATATGTAATGAGCAATCGGAGGAGAATTTACCCTACGGTAAGAAAGCTATTTTCTTACTTTTTCTGCTCTAATACGACTCAAGCTTTGTTGAGTGATACCTAGATAAGACGCGATATGAAAATTCCGAGTATTCTGTTCTATTTCGGGATATTGCTTTAAGAATAAATCATATCTATCGGCAGCACTTAATTGTAGTTGATTCAAGATGCGCCTATGCAAACTAACAACATGGCGCTCTAAATTATGCCTTTGGTAAGGTTCGAATTCAGGGAAAAGTGAATGAATTCCATCCAATTCTTTGGCATTGAATTCAATAACTTTCGATTCGGTAAGACATTCTACGGTTAATGTCGCGAGTTCATCAGTATGAATCGCTATATAATCGCTTATCCACCAATCTTTAATCGCAAACAATAGTGTATTCTCTTTACCGTTTTTATCAGTACAATAAGATCTCAAACAGCCTGCTGAAACAAAGAAAGTATTCTTTACTACTTGTCCTTGACGGATTAATACTTCTCCTTTGCGAAGTGTTTTTTCTTTCGAAATAGAATACAGGAATTCTTCCGCTTCAGGGCTTAAGATCAGCCTAGTTTTTATTTTCTTGATTAAATCTTCCAATTCCTGATGAGGTGATTTTAATAGTACCGTGAGCGAATATAATCTAATAAAAAACGGCTCACTATCACCTATGATAAATTGACAATGTGAGTTACTAGGATCAATCAGCACACAAGATCTTGACTAAAACGGCTGAATAAGAAAAGCCTCTTGATTTCTCAAGAGGCTTTCCTTGTAGACCTTCTGGAGAAAAGGTCGAAACTCGATCTTATGGATGAACCAGGTCAAATTGAGTGAGTTATTGCCCGGTATGTCCTTCCATTGGATTTAATATTTTGTTCGGAATATTCCGAACACAGGTTTGGAATCACGTATAATTTCATCAACCCAATGTTTTCGGTATCTTCACAAAGAAAGAATACGTTAGATGTTTATGACTCATAATCAGGTGGTCGCAGGTTCGAGCCTACCTCTTTAGTAAAAATGAAAGAAAAAAAATTAATAGAAATATTGCTGGATAATTCTGCATTAGATTCAGATAGAGATGATGCAGCAATGGATTTGTCAATATTTGATTCCGACGAGGTAATTGATGCACTGATTAAAGTTGGAAAGGACACTAGTGTTAGTAATGTAATATTGTATTCGGTAGGAGAATCTATAGCTCAAATATGGTTGAGAAACGAGAATTTTGAATATAATTCATACCAAGATTTGTGCTCGACTACAAAGTTTGCAATTAGCGAGAATATGGATGTAATTGAGTAATGCCTGTATGAGAAAATTGGTTGCAGGTTTTTCTCGAGAGCCATGTGATTCTAGCACTCCTGCAATCTAATTTGACACTAAATTTTTTTGAGAAATCACGGATAGCCAAGATTTTGAATGATATAAGTGACCATTTTTGGAGTAAGAACTTTGTCGGACTTCTCGTGACCCAGCTGCGGAGA
>Ga0206125_10001559_pt1 | contig 26675 bp, 48 predicted proteins | sample Helgoland_Spring_4_FD_148598 | JGI IMG/M metagenome (GOLD analysis project Ga0206125, IMG submission 148598) | Pelagic subsurface seawater microbial communities from Kabeltonne, Helgoland, North Sea - Helgoland_Spring_Bloom_20160331_1 | ecosystem: Environmental > Aquatic > Marine > Epipelagic ... | reverse complement strand
GTATCCCTTAAGCGCCATAAGTCCATAGAAAGTCGCACGTAGGCGCTTCACAGTCTTCTGTGCGTCATCCCACTTACGGTATTCGTTATCATCATCACTAGCGGCGTTTCTTAGGGCCTTGTAGCGATCACGAAGCTCGTCTAATTCCTTTACACAGCGAGGCAGAATACCAATAGGACTTCTCCTAAATCTACATCCGTCACCGATGATGTCATCCGAATCTTCTTCACCTGGCTTCACTTTCGTCGTCCAACATGTGTTGAAAGTTAGCATCATTGATGGATACAATCCAGCGAAATCTAAGATAGCTACATTCTTATGTAGACCTATTGTACCAAGCTCTTCTGGATCCAAGACAATAGCGCCTTGCAGCTCATTGTCTTCTTCCATATACCCTTGCCAGTATCCAGACTTCTGCTTGAAGTCAGCTTTGCGCATGAAGTACACACGGGCGTAAGAGGATCCGTAGAAAGTAGAGTTAAACTGACACATAGCTAACTCTTGTAGATTCTGCTGACCCTCTATGAGGTTGTAAGATTCTTCAATCTCAATCATTAACTCAACGTCACGGTAATTGTAATACAAGTAGTTCTCAATAAACTCATCATAGTCTGCCTCATAGAAGTCTGGTCTAAAGTCAGTCTTACCACGACCAAATAATCTCTGGCCAACTATGTCCAGACTGTACGAAGGAAGCGTAGAAGACTTACTGTCTTTGTAAATTCTCTCAAAAAGAAACTTCAAGTCAATAACTAAGCGACCTATTATGGGTTGCGCCGTCCAACGATATTGCACACCCTTTGTGGGGGCTCTAGTAAAGCGCTTACTACCTAATGACGAAGGAGATAGTGTCTCAGAGCCTATACCTAGGCTCTCTAATCTATAATAGAGTGTCGGCATATCATAGAAGCCCATACCCCACGCAATTATACAATCAGGATCTACCTCATCTATATACTCAACGAAGTCCTTCAACATGGCCTTCTCTGTAGTAAATCGACGAACTACGACGGTGTCACCATCGAATTGTCTGATTTGTATGTCCTCTTCCAAGTTCTCATGTTGGCACCACTGCATACGAGTCTTAGTATACGAATCATACACGCCGATGACGTTAATCATCTGATTATCGCGCGGATTGTTAGGGTTCTTACAGAGGATAGGCCCGTCGTCTTTAGTATACTGAAGAGCTTCCAAATCAAGGAAGAGCTTTCTCATCTTATATGGCCTTATCTCACTGACATTGTCTACGAGATAACGATCCTCATAAGGAACATCGGCCTCAAAGGTGTATGAATGGTTATAGCGCCACATACGTAGATCTTCTGGAGACTTAAAGATTATCTTACCTAACTTATGTCCATCGGCGTTCTTTTGGCCACTGTCCACAATAACTCGCTCGACTCTAAAGTCATCAGTAGCCATTACAGGAGTGAGAGGTCTCATAACGTCTCTCTTTCGGTCTTGAAGCTGTAGTGACTTATTCCATACGACGTAACAGTAAGGACGAAAGTCTTTGACTATCTGCTGTCTTCTAACCCATTGGCCATCTACTTCTTCTCTGTCACGAATAACTAGCTCATGAGTCTGATCGTGTCGTACCTTGCCTCTTGACAAGTGATACTTGTTTGGTTCCTGTTCGTAAAGCGCACTAATAATCATGATTTAGCCTCCTTGTTATAGAAACCGTCGACAACATCGTGCCACTTGCATGAGTGAGAGTGACAATGGACTATACCTTCTTCGTTATAGACAAGGCTACCTTGTGAGCGAGCTTTGCCTGTACGAGCGCAGTTAGGACACTGTGTTCTATACCAGCCGTTACTTTGAGACACAGCTGGAGGTAATGAAGCTATGAATCCCTGGAAATCGAAACCCAGCGACTTCAACTTAGCGGATTTGAAAGCATTCTTTCTGATAGTAGAATAGGGCAGAACGGAAAGTCCGTCGACTTTGCTGTTATGGTAAGATAGCAAGTCAATAAATCGTGACATCATCTCTCCGTCTACTGGCCCAGTGAACCAAACAGAACCATCTCTAACGTCTTGATTACTCAAGTGGAATCTTGGATCTCTCTTCAAATCTCTGGACATTTCCAGATACTGTGCAACCGCAATCTTTGGGGCTGGTTGCCTGCCCGCTTTCTTTAGAATTCTCATCCCTTGCGGTTCGTGGTCGGGAGGTTATAATGGTTACTTTTCACTATAGTCAAATGTCCCAGAAATATCTGTTGTAAGGGCCTGTTCTGACTACGCGGAACCCGACTTTCTTCATCCAGAAAGAAGTCTTTCTGATAGAACTGCGCCAAGGTTCTTGGCGACGATCGTTATGTGTCCTTCCTAGTAGGTAGTTAAACGCCGCTTCTGCAGTCAGTCCGTCATGTAGGTACGGATGTTCAAGCAGAATCGACAGTATTTCACCGTCTCTTTCACTCAGAGCCATCCTCTGTCACCTCAGAGGACTGATTCTTGGAGCTAGTTTTCTTTAGAACACCACTAACTGCGTTGATTCCTCCCCCGACTACTTTACCTACTGGCTTTGTAACTGTGTCTACTGCGGCTGCTGCTGCCTTAGCTGGCTTGGCAAACAAGTTACCTTTGCCCTTGACTTCATCAATCTCGGTGTTTTGGAGGACTTCTGGAACCTCTCCTTTGAAGAATTGTTGTAGCACAATGAATGCTTGTGCCCTGCTGATAGCAGGGTGTCCTTTTGCAGAGAGGACTCTTGCCACCAGTTCCAGTAAAGTGTCATATCCGTTTGTAGCACAGTGCCCTTTCATTTCGTTGATCCAGGCGTCTTCGATTAGAATTACGTCATCTACCATCTTTCTAATGAAGCCACACTGCTTGCCGTCGTATGTGAAAAACTTAGTTCCCATGACAATTGGTTGTTTCGTTCCCTATTTAACAATTAACTTTACTATAGGGATCTCGTATTTGATTCACACAGGATTGATCTTTTTGCGACGGGGTAGAGTTTTCTCAAATTCTCTTATTGCCAAAAGAGCTCTTGTTTCCGAGAAAGGCTTAGCAAATACGTGTATATCCACCGCTTCTTCTTCAAATAACATTTCAAGTAGCTGTGCATAGTAAGGATGTTTTAATTTGAATCCTTGCCAGGACTGGTCTAATGCTTCCAGTCTTGCTGTATTGTCTCTTATGTAGAGCTCATCTTGACCATAGGCAGTATAAACAGCAGATCTATGGAACTTCTTGTAATTCATACGTATTCCTCTAGCTCGTTCAGTTGGTCTGCTACTGCTTTATTTGTAGCATCCACAAAGTCTGCATATCTTATGATCTTATTTGCTAACCTTTTAGCTTCGCTAGGGGTTAGTCTTTGCAGTATAGCTTGGCCTTCTTTGACAATAGCAAGCTCAAGTGTTGAGTAGATATGAATATTACCTCTTCTTGAATTACATTCTTCACAGTCACAGTCATCTACACTTACTGCTATACCGTCTTTTTCAGTAGTTTCTGCCAGTAACGCAGAAAAGAGGGTACTCATATCGAAGCTGGTGACACTTGGTTCACTCAACACAAATCACCTACCAGCTCTGGCATGGATCCTATATGTAGGACAGCTGGCGCTGGTAACGCAATAAATAGTTCTGGAATGTCTGTTGAGCGAAGGGTAACAGACATATCGTCTCCGTCTCCCTCTATAGTCAGTAGATACTCGGAAAGGTTACGTACGAAACTGATGACTGTTAGATCAGAACCGTTTACTTCGATTTCAAACGACGAGTAAAGTTCGACTTCTTTACCGCTTGTAAGTTCTTGAGATAGTTTATACAAAGCCTCAAGCTCTAGCTGAATGTGTCCCATCATTGGGCTGGCGCTGCCTCGCACATGTAATCGTACTTTCACTACAGTTAAGAGACTTATCCTTACCAGTTTAGCAAGAAATCCACTCTATTTGGGCTATCTTTAAAGTATTTCCTGGCCAATTTCCAGAAAATAACTGGATTGGTAGCGTCATCTTCGTAGACGCCCAAAGCTGGTATAGCAATATCATATTTTTCGTGATAGCCTCTACGAATGATCTCTTCAAATCCGTCTTTTAGCCAACCCGTGTAAAACCTAGCCGCCTTTCTTCCGCCTTCACCATCGTCTACGTGTACGCTTCTAGCCGCTACAATCCAGCATATACTAACTTCGTGAGCACCTTCTGATACGAATATATCCCCTCTATCTACTCCTTTGTCTAACATTCTTCTCATATGACTATAATACATAGGGTATGATAGTTCAATATCAGAGAGAGGATAGCGATAGAAGTTAACTGGAGAGTTATGTATAGGTAAAACAATCATCTTACGAGGGGTCGTAATGATAGTATGGTAGTCGTCAACTGTTAGGCCCATGATAATCACTGTAAATGCAGCCTACAAATTGACGGGTAGGATCTCCGTATACTTTCTTGACTACGCCCCATTGATAGCAAGTAGTCGTCATGAATCTAGCGAGATGTTCTTTTGACAGGTTGGACAAGAATATTTTAGTCGAACCGTCTTCCTTGCTACTAATGTTAATGGTTTTGACCCCGTAGTAGCACCCAACTTCTGATAGAAATGGCTTGTAGCGCTTAGCGACTGTACTTATGTCCTTTACAGTAGTCCCCATTATCTCAAGATCCGCACACTTTTTCACTTCTTCGTGGGCTTCTTGTACCCACTTCATTGGGTCTTTGTATCTATTGCTGTAAAATTCTAGTCTAAATGAAAGAATATCTATTCTTCTTACACCAGGACACTTGCCCATATAACCTAACATTAGGCAATGATCTGCAGCAGCTATGATTTTACTTCTAATAGTAGGCTCCCAGTTGAGCAAGTTATGAACCTGGCCTATTGATGACGCCTCAAAGAACTGTTTTGCGGGCAATCCATACCCATAGTCACCTTCAGAGTGGTGGTCAATAACTTCTATTCCTAGTGAAACAAGCTCCGTTTTACTGTAGTCTTTATGACAGCACTCCACCCAAACCTGTCCGTAAGCAGGCTTTGGTGAAGTAGCATCATAAGCTGCTGTCCGAGATACTCTACTGTCACCCTCTTTAGCAAAGATATAACGTTCGCCATGAGAGTCCAGTAGTTCAGCAATCTCTTTCATTTCAGTATCGAAGCCACCTAGTACAAATATTCGCTTCATTCTTCCTCCGTGCAGTCTACTGATATGATCAGTTTGTGCCATTTACCGTTAGCGCTACCAGAAGGTGAGTATGCACCAGCCCTTTGAAGTCCCTGATGAACGTAATAGCCTTTGAATTCTTTACGGACAGGCTTTACAATAGTCACTTTTTGTAGCAAAAATCCAGGAGGGAGACTGGTCTTTAGGCCACTTATCCACTCAAAGATCTTTTCCAAGTCATCTTCTTTGGCTTTGACTCCTAAAATCAGCCCAGCTTCCTGCCCTAATGGGTTTATTGCATCGACGAAAGCAATCAAGTCACTCATCTAGCTCACCTAGTCCCCACAAAGCTTTCTTTCTAATGTATCCAATTCTGACAAATTGCTTGCCTCTTGTCAGCCTCTGTGATACTTCTTGTGTCGAAGGCGAGTGCTTTGGATGCTTATCAGATATCACTTTCATAATCTCGTTGCTTGTCATCGGCTCACTTCTTCCTTCCATAGTCTGTTCGATCCACGTAATCAGTCTCTTTTTTCCCATATCTTCACTTTCCTAGTGTTTTATCGACACAGGAAGGACAGACACCATCGAATGTGGGAAGGGTGCATGTATTACACACACCGTCTTTCCACGGTGGCGGAAAAAGAATTCTCTGGATAAACTTCCTGATCATCTAATTCCTCCTTGTAAACGGGTTACTGCGCTAATGAAATTGAATTGGTTTATTCGTGTTTCATGGCCTCAAGTTTTTCCGTTTTTGGGTGGGTGGTATTTGTTCTTCTGCGTCAATCAATAGACCTGACATCCCCCTTATTACCTTGTTGGGTCAGAATATTCAATATCGAGGGGTAAAATCTCGTAGCCGTGATTTTGTCCTCTAGCTAGGTAGTCTCTCTCTGAACAACGGTCGCAGAGTGGAGTGCCATGTTCATTCATGCAGGTGGCTCGATGTCCACAATCCACTGCTCTAAAGTGACAAATAGTTCTCTCGATTGCATGAAGTCGTCTAGCGGCGTCATTAAGAGGATTGCTACTAAGTGCCTGGTTTGACTGATCATTGTTCATCGGCCTTGAAATAGTCGGCAGTCCCATCATACCCATGGTAAACAAGTTAGGGGTACTTTGGTTGAGCCTGTTTTCTTCGATTCTTGCAGCGCGGGCAGCGGGAGTGGCGTAGTCAGTAGGCTGATAATACCCTGAGTTACCTTCTTGCTGTTGCTGTCCAGCAAAATTAAAATTACCGTTTCCTCTGATGACCCCAGCTCTTGCAGCTCTTGCAGCGCTGACAGGAAGCCCTGCGAAGGCTTGATCCATAACTTCAGGTGCTGTAATGTTTCTAAACAACATCATTCCGTAGCCACTCACTTGTGGATTCTTAACCGATTCAACCGCTTCATCTAAGTCAATGAGTATCTTATGTACTTCATTGAGTATCTTAGCTTCGTATTCGTGACCTCCTGTAGACAATGCTCTATGTGCCGTGATAATTGTCTCGTAGATCGCCACGTTCTTTTGCTTCAGTTTGGCTATCTCGTCTTTAGGATCTATCCTATTCTCTGCTCTAATCATTGTTTCATAGTATTCGTCGTCTTCAGTCACTATCTTCATCTCCTTCTTTTGGGTGGAATGTTACTTCTTGATTACAGCACTCGTCTGTGAATGCCATAGTCGTGTCTGGAAACAACCATATGGTTGTTCTGCCACTTTCGCACTTGGGGCATAAGTATGCTATGTCAATAGCTGCCATCTCTGAGATTATCAGAGCATTAGTGTCGCTGCTCGGTACAAAGAGTTCTTTCCAGAACGTCAAGCTTCTCGCCTCCACAGGATTACGTTATCCTTTTGACCGAGCTCGGTATATCTGTCAGTGGTTCTTAGAGCCATAGTGACTCCTACACTTGTCGGTACGAACCTAAGTGTCCTGAGCTTGCCTTGAAATGGTATGGCATTTTCTTTCATGATAAAGAGCCTCTCGATAACTTGCTTGCTACTAAAGACTTCTCCAATTGCAATAACTTCGTCGACCATAGCGACGTTTCTCTTAGCTTTAGGCTTCATTCTTCTTCGCCTCCGAATAAGCTAGAAACGATCTTATCGACCTTCTTCTGTTCAGACTTTCTGATCTGCTTAGGAGCCATATCTGGAATTAGATTACCTCGCAAGACTTCTCTTGTGAAGCAAAACTCACAGATGGGGAGACCTTTGTTTCTTGCTGTGGGCGTAGATACAGTGAGTAGAAGTAATTCTTTGACCCGTGTATGACATGCACCACAGACTTCGTTTTCTAGAGTCTTCTCTGAGTGAAAGTACGCTTGTATAGTTGCTAGTTCCATCACTCTTCCTCCCTGTATCCTTCCCAGCCAGATAACTTAATGCGGTTTACATTCCCGCCTAAGATCCAGCCCCAAGCTAGGGCAACTAGTAAGAAGATTACTATACACAGTTCTGTGCTCATTCTTCAACCTCCTCAGTGAATTTGTCTACTTCGTTACCTTCTACGTACCAGTTGTCTCCACGACGAGATCTGGCAAAGAGCTCTAAGTAATTACCATAGGAGCGACTTTCAACAAGCTCGTAAAACTCCTCTGGCTTCCTAGAGTGCTGTCTCTTTGGTGCATTGATTAGAGAAACTACACTGTTTGTCGGCTTGCGTAGGCACTCATCAAAGCCTCTACCTTTTGTAGCGAATAAGCATATCTCATGCTGACCTCTAAAGTACCTGCCTAATCCAAAGCTAGGTTTGGCCCATACAATGTTTGTTATGTAGCGGAAGCCCAATCCCTTGACTACTTTGAGTCCATCTTCTAGGTAATTATTAGTTACCCACAAGTATAGGTGTTGATTGTCTTCATTATCGTGCTTTCCTATCCACTCTTTCATCAGCTCGATGATATCATCTGCTTTCATCAGCGGATAGTGGCGGTCTGCACCTCTCTTGATCTGACCGCCGCCAGTTTCATTCCATGGCGGATCTGCCACGATTGTTCTAATTGTAGCCATCTTTAAGCCTCCACGATACGTACATGAGTATGCTTAGTCTTCAAGATGCAGCTAGCGGCTGCTTCGCGTGCCTCAATTAAGTTACCTTTGATAGCATAAGCCACCCAAGTAACTCCATCAGTGGATCCTTCTATTTTCATCATAGTATAGCCTCCCAGGAATATGTTTTAGCTGCACCGTCTAAGTCTGTAAAATTACCTAGATAGAACTCTTTATTGGAGATTACTCCTTTGATAGATGCGCTAGACCATATACGCTTACCACTCTTAGTAGGTATATTGTTCTCTATTAGATACTCTGCAATTTTGGATAGAGGTTGCTCGTTGAGATGTTGCTCAAATATCGAGCGAACGACTTCTGCTTCTTCTGGATTTACCTGCAAGATTCCTTTATCTTTGTCGTTTTCAGTAATCTTGTATACTGAATCGTAGCCCAATGGAGGCTTACCGACCCAGCGGCCTTCATTCTTTACGCCATCGAGACCGATCTTAGTCCTCTCACGGGTTACTTCAACCTCCATCTCGTTTAGTGCGGTGATAATCTTGAATACAGCCATACCCATAGCAGAGGTAGTATCTACATCTATATCCATAGCAACAAAGTTCTTTCCTATAGTGTTTAGATTCCTAGCCCATAGCTGAGCGTTAGATGAGTTTCTATGGAAACGGTCTAGCTTGAGGGCGATTACTACGTCCCACTCTCCCTTTCTCTCCATAAGATCCTGGAAAGCAGGTCTGTTAGTATTCATACCAGAGAACCCAGAGTCCTCAAAGGAATCTACTACATCCCATCCTTTCATCTCAGCGTATTGTCTAGCTCTACGAGTCTGCTCGTTAATTGAAGTCTCACTCTGGAGATCAGTACTGATTCTAGAGTATGTAACTGCTCTCATGCGGATTCCTCCTTGTAGCGTCTGTAGCCGTCTTTGAGATTGTTTAGGTATCCAGGGTGAGTCTTTTCAGCCCATGCAAGGAAAGCCAAGTCATCTTCTAGCTTTGCTTGCCTGTCTTCTTCTTCAATCTCCTCCAAAATTACTTGCAGCCAGATTGGTTGTTCTTCGGTCATGCTGATTCCTCCTTCGATCTCTCTAGCTCTTCTCTTACTATCTTACGTATATCATTGTAGATAGTGTTCATTAACAATACGCACAATAATCTAATATCTGTTTCTTTCATTTTTCAATCTCCTTTCCTTCAGGGGTACTTAGGTGTAATTAGTATTCCTTCAAGGGTAGCTTGGCGGAACAACATAATCTCACTCAAATTTCCTGTGACTGCCCGAGGTACATAAAGAAACCGCCCCAGATATAGTTTACACTGAAGATACTGGGCATATTCCTCACAAATAACCACGGTTACCTCATCTATGGGTATCTCCACTTTGCTATAGTGATCTTACGATATACCCCTTCAAGGACTATCGAATATCCCTCACTAAGTATAGAGTACGCGCGTGAGTACCCCATTTCGCTAAGGGTACTTCAATGAAAACAGAGTTTGATACACAATCCCCTATTGAATCTAGATAGAGTTCTTTCGTCAGGGGTAGTTTGACGGAAACTCATCTCGGCATGATTAGCCTATTCAAGATTTCAATAACCGAGTCTTTAGGATTCTCGCTATATTTGTTCAGAGTCTTCCACGGAAGATCGTTGAGTATGAGTAAAACTTCGTCTGCTATGTGTAGCGGCACTTCTCGCATGAGCGACTCTATACGAGTTCCCTGCCTTAAGTTCGATGGTGGTTGCACTAGTGACCGAGGCGAATTAGTAGAAACCCAGCAGCGAGCCCCACTCCACTTACAACCCAAATTTGCTTATTCTTTAGATACAATTCGTCAATCAAAAGGCTATTGGAGTGACGACGATATTTCTCTTGGAATCTAGCGTCAGCAGCGCCTTGCGCGTTATCACCATCGCCTAATACTTTGAACAATGGATAGGCATTGTAGAACGTTATCACAGTTGCAGTCGCTAAACCGACTCCTGTTACTTTGTCAAGCATCAGATCACTCCGTATATTCTACCGAGGACGCTGCTAGATATAAGACCTTTTTTCGTCAAGGCTAGTTTGGGGTAGGGTTAAGTACCTCGGGCATTCATTGAATATTTACCAAAGGAGTTGAAAAATTGTCAGAAGACGAAACAAAAACAATATTGCGTGGGATTGAGGAAAACCTCCGTCTCATCGCTGAAGCGATACTACAGACAGGTATCGGCACTCCTGTACCAGCCTTCGTTAAGGTTGCACAGGATGTGTTGAAAGAAGCCAATGAAAAAGTTGGCGAGTCTGTGGTTGAAACCGTACAGAACGAAATGGCCGATGAGCCGATGAACCCAGTGGTGGAAGAAGTGGTGAAAGAGACTTCTAAACCAGTAAAGGGCGACTTAGCTATCGGTGCAAGAGTAGTTTACGCAGGAAAGCCAAATCAGAGCAAGGGACTGATTACAGGGCACTTAGGTGTCATTGTAGATAACCCTGGAACAGCTTGGATTAAGGTACAATTTGAGGGAATCTCAAGAATCGTACCCAGTCGCAAGAAGGATCTGAGATTGGTGGAAGGCGGAAACGCTCAACCCCCTGTAGAAGAGGAACCAGCAAATGAACCTGTTCCTTCGGAAACCGAGCAAAAGGACTCTAACCAGCCAAATGAGGCTTATACAGAATCCCCGACATCCGAAGACCCGTCACTTGAAAGTGAAAGTGAAACTACCATCGTTAGTGACGTAGTTTACTCAAGTGGTGCTTACGCTAACATGAGCGTAGCTAAGGTCTATGCTAGCAATGAGCGTGGCAAGAAGTTTGTAATCTGGACTGCAAAGTCTCACAAAGATGAGGCTATCAAAGAAGCAGCCCAGGCGTTTCTTGAAGCACAGGGGGCAGAGTAATGGGTTGGACTGACTCGCCACACGGCAAGTGGGAGATCACCGATATCTCACCTAGTAAACTAAAGACCTGGAAAGACTGCTCTATGAAGTTTTACTACAACTACGTACGTAAAGCACCTAAGACATCTGGGCTAGCAGCCCTACAGGGATCTTCACTACACATGGTCGCTCTTGATGAGTACATTACTAAAGACTCACCTTACATGCAGCTCAATAAAGAGATTAGAGACTTAAAAGCTAGAATCGACGCTGGAGAAAAAGTGGTTAACGACGAAGACGGAATCCCGACTCTCGACTTAGAAGCGGAAGTAACTAACAAAATCAAAGAGTCCAATGACAACATCAACGATCTAATCGAACTTCTAGTCATGGACTTAGAAGCTAGAATGGACACAGAGGATCCTCGCGACTACAAGAGCAAGCTCCCTGTTGATGCTCACGATAAGCTACAAGCAATCGAGCAGCTAAGGACATGGGGCAAGGGACTTCTTGAAGCAATTCGTGATGGAGCTGACTCTTACGGTAACGCACTTGTGCTACCAGAAACCGAAGAAACTGAAGTCGAGGGCTGCGTTGAAGTGACCACTCCTCGCGGACACAAGCTAAGGCTAAGAGGCTTCATTGACCTGGTCTTTGACGATGGTTCTATTGGCGATTTGAAGTTAGCATCCGACTATTTCAAGGCTATTTGGACACTAGCAAGAGCACTAGGTGAACACCAACCTGCTATGTACGCTAAGATGACTGGTTTAACGACCTTCCGCTATCTTATCGTAGATAAGAAGAAAGCGAGAGACCACAGTGCTTACCCGCCTGTGGTGCGCACTATTGACTTTGAAGTTACAGAAGACGACTTTAAGAGACTACTACAAGATCTCGATGAGCTTGTCATGGTAAGTGACCTGTTGAATAACTATGAGGACGGCCTCTTTTCGCCGAATCCAGAGTACAACGGTCAGACTAAGGCAACAGCTGGTAACACAATGGCTAACTTCTGTGGAAAGATGTGCGACTTCAAGACTATCTGCTACAACGAGAACTTCAAGAGGTGATTAGATGGTAAAGAAACAATACGAACTACAGTACAATTACAAAGGAGTCGTTGCTCTAGCTGCTGACGCTAACTATGACTTTGAGACAGCACTTTACGAGTTAATAGATAACTCATATGGAGCTGGTGCAAACAATGTCATTGTTAATATCTACACAAATTCTAAAGACTTAGTTACTTACTTAGAAGTAAAAGATGATGGATGTGGCATGAAAGCTTCTGACATTCCAATTGCCTTCGCTCCTGGTGGAAAGAAGGGTACTGGAATGAACGAACACGGAGCTGGGATGAAAGCAGCGATTCAGCATCTTGGGTCTCTTAATGCCTTCCATAGCTATCTAGGAAAGGATGGACAGTGGTTTATCGAAGAGCTAAATCCAGACGCTAACGATGGTAAAATCGTTGTCGAAGAAGACTTTGAACCTACAGATAAGGTCGGAGCATCCATAGTAATTACCTGTGATCACACTAAAGCCCAATACACTAAGAAGTACAAGGGCTCTGCCGCTACCTCGATCAAGGCTAAGCTGGGGCACAAGTACGCAATGATTCTAGACAAGCCAAATAAGTCGCTTACTCTTGCGTACCGTAGTGAAGATCCAGCAATTACAGACCCCGCTTTTCTAAAGAGAAGGCATACTATAGATGCTTGGCACTCATCTAATACTGCTCACTTGCTAATAGGTCACGAAATAAATGGAAAGAACAACGATTTCAAAGTCAGTCTGGACATTTACAAGTTGGTAGAGAAAAAGAACGCTAATAACTTCGACCCAATTAAAGCAACCACTGGATCTGCTGGCCTCGACGTTGTTAAAGACGATCGCGTAGTGGTAGCTCGTAGTAAGAGTCCTCTAGCGAAGGTTAAGTCAGATAATGGAAAGACTCCTTTTAATTTCAATCACCCTAGCCAGAACAGGCTGTATGGTCGCATAACTATTCATCATGGTATAGCGACTACTCCTAAGAAAGATAACATTCAAGAAAACACGAATGCCTTCCAGGAGCTACAGGAGCTTGTTGCTGAGGTATGGGAAAAGGAAACCATCAAATCCCACTTTGCTAAGCAAGAAGAAGAAGAAATCCAAGAGAAGGCAATTGAAGAGAACCTAATGGAGTATCTTGAAGAGGATGATCTTGATTACCAAGACATCCAGCACCAGGTATCTACTCAATTTGGTACTAAACTCGACGTTAGAGCTACGGTCGACGCAGAGACTATTATCTTTGAAGTAAAACGTGACCAAGGCTATCCTAACGACGTCAACCAGCTTCTGGGATATCTAATCTCTTTAGATGAAAAGAAAGGTATCCTAGTGTGCCATGGAATTACCGATAACGCATTAAACTACATGGATAAGTGCAAAGCGCTAGGCTACGATCTTACCGTGTGGGATACCACGAAGAAAAAGTATGTTGGACTAAGAACGGTGGAGTAACTGTGACTAAAGAGTGCGCATTATGCGACGAAGATATGAATTGTTGGGAGTGCGAATGCTGCTCTAAGTGCTGTATGTGTTGGGAGAACTTTACATGAGCCCCGAAGACCACCTAAGATTGTTGATCGAAGATGAAGGGTGGGCAGATAAGTTCATGAGTAAGTATGTGCTTACTGATGGGCGTCTGTCCACTCAGTGTTTAGAGTGGCAGGGCGGATTGGATAAAGCTGGGTATGGAAGAATACACGTAAAGAAGTCCTATCCGAAGGGTAGAAACTTCTTTGCTCATCGTGTTGCTTATGCAATTCAGACAGAAGAGATACTTCCTCCAGAGGACTACCTACTGCACCAGTGCCATAACAGGCTATGTGGCAGAAGATCTCATTTCCAAATAGGGGATCATAATGCTAACATGGAGGATTTAAGCCGATCTGGTAACGTCAGTGGCTCTAACAATCATAAGAGTAAGTTAAACGAAGACGAAGCTTTTGAGATACTTGACCTGTACCACGAAGAAGAGTGGACTATGGCTAACTTGGCAACCGAATTTGGGGTTTCTAAAGGAACGATCAGTGATCTGATTTATGGAAGAACCTGGAAATCTGTTTACGAAGAATACTTTGGAGAGGAATAGTAATGCAGGCTGGAATTGGACTCGAAAATTTGTTTGAACGATTGAAAGAACTTGGAAAAGTAATGGTTGGAGGATTCTTCCTCCTTATGGTGATAGCCGTACTATTTGGTATCGCCTACTGATCTGATTTATGGAAGAACCTGGAAATCTGTTTACGAAGAATACTTTGGAGAGGAGCAGTAATGTGGGCTGGTAAAGGTAAAAGATGGTGCGGAGGCTGTGGTCAGCGTCTGCCACTAAATCAATACACTATCAAGATGGTAGGTCGTGTTCAGAGTAGATGTGATACCTGCTACAGAAAGAAAGAGAACTCTACCGATAGATGACAATAGCGAACCTCAAATACCCAAAGTAAACTAGAATCAATAAAGGAGAGCTTTTCATGATCTGGGATCCTATCTACGGTGGAATTGACTGGGATGGAGTCAAGCAGCTCGCCTTCTATCTCGTCTGTGGCGCGTTTATTGTGTCATTTGGCGCATCTACCTCTGGTAGATGGTATGACCCCTACATTTGGTCATGGGACGTAATCACTTCTAACTCCACATGGTTTATCGCTGCCAGTATGGTATTACTGTTAGCTGGGTATTTCTATGAGAGATTTGGCAGAGGCTGGTAATATGAAAGAATACAGAGTACTAACGCATGGTAACTTAGAGTTACTAGAAAAGAGAGTAAATGAAGCAATGAAGAATGGTTGGAATCTGATGGGCTACGTCAATTTCCTTAACGGGCAATGGGTACAATCCGTTACTCGCGTAATGGATGTGTGATCTGCATGTTGGATAAACCAGTTGCAGCGTACATATACTGTCCGCCAGATAAGTCATACGACTATGACATGATGCAAGATTATCTTGTTGCTAAGGTGAGAGAGGCTGGTATAGATCCTAAAACTATCCAGGAAGTCTACGCAGATGGCTGGGATGAAATCCCCAGTGGACTCGCTGAGCTAACTAGAGATGCTAAACTATATTCATTAATTATCCTATATTCCTTAGAGGGAGTAGAACTATCTGATATATCCTCTATTGTAGGAGATGGATGTGATGTCAGGTGTGCTATGGTTCCGTATGCTGGTATTGTAGCCAGTATGAAAAGTAACAGTGCTAAGGCTCTGGAGTATACTATGAAGGCTCGCGAATACTATAAAGAGCTCAGAAGCTTGAATATAAAGGTAGGAATGAAGCAGACTCGTAAGCATGTAGGCAATGTACCATACGGATATACCCGTAGTAATACTGGTACTCTAGAAGAGGTTCCTAATGAGATACAGATTGTTGGTCAAGTCAAAGATCTTTACGTAAATATGGTTCCTGTAGTAGATATTGCTACAAGATTTAACTTAACTACGCGCCAAGTTTACGGCGTAATGGCACATCTGGGGGTTTCGCGTGGCGCATAGACTAGGGCTAACAAAGGGCGAAGAGGCCGAACCAGAGTGGTGGTGCCAATATCACAGAAAGTCTGCAATGTGGCTAGTGGTCCAGATAGATAATTTGCTTAACGGAGACGATCCAGCGATGACTGAACAGATACTTCGTGGCAGTTTGAAAGCATTCAAAGAAACATATATGGAGGAAGATTAATGGAATACATAATAGTTAAGGCAAACTCAATAAACCAACTTCAAGACCGAGTTCAAGAATTGATAACAGAAGAAGGATGGGAACCTCTTGGCGGAGCTAGAGCGATTCCTATAGAACCAGAAATGATCACGAAGTGGCGACATGACTACAGGCCAAAGCAGTACGACTTTGTACAAAGTATGACTAGGAGGGAGGAGAGTGACTAAAATGATAGATGCACGAAGCTACCGTGACTTAGGTAAAGCCCGCAGAGAAAGTACAGGGAGAACTCACCTAAAAGCAGACTGCCCAGAGTGCGGTAAGCTCGCTGAAATGACTGTTTATTCAGTTAACACAGTATGCACAAAGATCTCTATTGCTTGTAGAAAGTGTGCTACAATAAGTTTAATCTACGCTAGAAAGAGCTGATTGTATGAAAGTGGCACCAAAACAACAAGCAATGATTAACGAGTTTATGCGTGAGTACGTAGATAGGTCATACAAAACACCAATGAACGCTGTTAGGCTCAACGTGGATCACACAGACGCGCATAGGAGGACTATCTTTGAAGTCTGCAATGCTTTACTACAGGAAAAGATACCATTCTTTACAGAAGTGCGCTTAAAGTGTGGAACCATACCCGACATCGTGTGTCCTACCCACGTCGTACCGTTCATCGAAGTGCTTTCTTCTGAAACCATAGAGATGTTTGAAGATCTAAAACTCGCCAAGTATCCAAGCGAGTTCCAGCTACGTTATACGGGATCTGGCAAATTGAAGTCGTTTATCTTCGTTGATGCTCAACAAGAGTTCTCTAAGGAGGATTTGCTATGAGTGACGAAGACACCTTGCCCCACTGGGGATCAGCTAACGAGGGAGAAAACCCCACTATCCGTGAAAGGAAGCGTGGTTTGGGTGAGAAAAAGAACTCTAACTCGTTTTTGAAGTCTCTAGGAATAGATCTAAGTGAGCTCGACGTCCAAATTACTCTGAATCCAGAAGATAAAAAGCTCGTTATGGAGACTCTAAATGAAATCTCAGACAAGGTAGATTACCGTTGGAAGGTAACTCAAGGTATTATGATAGTCGCTTTACTACTTAGTGCAGGTGCACAGATAGTAGAGTGGCTCTAAGATTGGTAAAACACCACATTCGCTGAGTATCGGATGTTTCTTTGTATATCATCAATATGAGAATTAGGTCTGTCTACTGGCATATTCGTTATCGCAATAGGCGGACCCAAGTCTAGTTCAAGTGCAACCTTGTTAGTGTTTCTATCTATGAGCGTCAGTCTATACTCTTCGTTGTTCTCACCTATACCCGCTTCAAGCAGCCGTCTGTTAATTTTTACTACTTCTCTTGGGTTGATTGGGAGGCGTGTCAAATCTAGTTGATCAATAAAACCTGGATTGTCTATTGATGCGGGGATAATGGATTTCGGTCCCCAAGGCCCAGTTGATAGAATCTGGGTTTTAGTTGTGGCTCCACGAATGTGCATCATCTTTGTATTGTTTATAATTTCATATAAGATCGAGGTCTTTACAGGATTTTGTAGTGTAATTAGGTAGTTAGTTTGAACACTCGGATCCGCTTCTGCTTTTGCTTTTTCATATGCAGCCTGTGCTTTGTCGTTTTGAATACGAGCTGCTTGGGTAATTTCTGTTTGCTTGATGATATCTTCTAGCCAACCGATGATTAGATTGATGAGTGCTCTGTCTGCAGGATATACGTCGTTGTATACCTGCGCCTTCATGTCCTTAAATTGAGCCAAAGTCTTCTTTGCGGCAGCCATATTGGTTGCTGCTGCTTGTTTTGCGTCTGGATCTGCATAGTTGGTGTCTATCTCTACTAGCAAAATGGGCCCTTTGGCTCCAGGCCCGAGTCTATCCTTGTAGAGATCTACTACGTTTAATGAGTTAGCTTGGTTCAGAATATCTGCGATTTCAGGTACGTGTTGTATGCTGTTAGGTGCAGGAGTGCCTGGCCACCAGTCTGGATACGTTAGTTCACGAGCATAGGCAGCCTCGTAGTATGTTGCTGTTGGTTGTGTAGGCGCTGGTGTTGGTGTAGCAGCTGGTGTTGGTGTAGGAGCTGGTGTAGGGGCTGGTGTAGGTACGACGGGAGCTGGTGGAGTAGGTGGCGACAGATCTGGTACAAGCTCTGGGGCGGGGCCTTGCTTGGGCTTTGGAGTTGGAGGGTAGAGTGGGGCAGTGGAATTGATGCCTCTTTTTCGATTATCGGCGTTCAAAAGAAGTGCGAGAAGTATCGGGTAGACTACGACAGAGCTACTCTGCCACCACTTAGCCATGATGTTCCCATACTGCGCCTTGATATAACGCTGTTGTGTGAGACGCTACTCAAATTTCTTTCATGTACTTCTTGGTGAATACACCAAGCTGTACCATAGCGATTTTGTTTTTACCGCCTGCGAACTTCTTGAGTAGAGGGCAGTCGCCTGTGTGAATGATCTGGCCACCAGTGTAAGTTCCTGTCTTTCCAGACTTACCCTTGAACTTGACAGTATGTCCGTCGCCTTTCTCGCCTTGACATTCCATATCGTGAATGTGATCCCAAATCTTCGATGAAGCTTGGGCGTAAGTGACTGGCTTGGTACCGATAATGTCTGCTAACTTGCCCGTAGGCTTGTACTTCTTGTTGATACCAGTTCCTTTAGGCATAACCTATGGTACCTTCAACGCCTATTTAACGGTCTTGATTAGTAAACGCCAGAAATACCGTCGATCGGACCCATACGTTACTACAAATTAACAAACATCGAAAGGACAGCAGTCACTCCTATTGCGCCACCTATTGATAGACCCATATGATATGCGTCTCTTGCTGGTCCTGGTGGAGTCTTTATACTCACTAAAGCAGCCCCACTTGCTAGTACTCCTGTTGCTATCAATACATAATTCATCTTATTCACCTTAACTAAATACTGCGTACATCGCGTTCTTATTTGCTGTGGACTTTGTTCCTGGTTTGATTATTAGCTTATATGCTACAAATACTCCTACTCCTATTAGTGCATAACTACCTAGTGTATATGTTAGAGCTTTATCTTCCTTAACGTATGGTCCAGATTCAGCCCATCCTTCAATTAGCCTACGAGAATCTTCTAATTCCTTACCCATAGCTTTGAGGTGTGCTTCAAATTGCTCTTTATCTGGATCATCGCGAGCCTTTGCTTCTTCATAGTCTGCAAGTGCTTGTCTATATCTCTGATAGTCGCCATCAAAGTCGGCAGCTCTCTTGGCCAAGACATCGTCGCTATCTTTGCTCCAAGTATCGAATGGATTGATGCTACCTAATCTTTGCATCTTTCTCTCATGTCCAGCAAAGCCAAAACTTCGTGCTCTCTTTACGCGCGCACTGCGAGCATTGGTTAATCTTTGAGCTCCAGCACCGATTCCATATAGGAAGTTACCAGACTGTGCTGGTCCTGAGGTGCCAAAGTAACTCATAGTATCACATTTTTTGGAGATTAGAAACGAATACATACATGCCTATGCCAGAGGCTGTTCCATTGAACCAGCGCCACGCTGGTGGCGACCCGGCATACGCCAACCCCGCGCTCAATAATCCAACTGCTAATGCTTGCATAGTATCAGTTTCCTCTATTTTTCTTAACGAAGTATGTAGTGAATCCTAGAAGTGCACCATGAGCGACTAACTTGCCAGGTACCTTAAGTAGTGCTGAGCTTTCACCTAGCTTGTTATTGAGGAATCCGTTATTCCATCCAAGAGCTGGCATCATGTATAGTTGATGACCTAGTAAGAATGCCACTCCTGGCATTCCTGCTGGAAGTATACCGAGTTTTCTGTTACCAGTGGCTTGTGCGATTCCGTATGAGACCATCATTGCAGATGCTCCAAGTACTTTTGATCCCACAACTACTTTCTTTCCTATTAACGACTCATCGTGTGCCCATACAGGATTAAACGGAGAACCTGTATTAGCTGCTGCATTCTTTATTGGTGAAGGTGCATAGCCCATGTTAATTGGTCGTGGGCCAGCTGGTGCGCCTAAGTTGGGTGGAGCTACGTTAGGTGGTTCTGATGTGGTCTTTGCACGAGATGTGCGAGCTCTCTCTACTACAGGTGGGTTAGGCGGGTGCATATCGCCCACGAATCCAGATAGATCTGGTTCATAGTCATCATCATCTTCATCATCGTAGCTTGTTGCCCCAAAGAATCTAGATCTCATCACTGATCACCTGTATTTGGCATTGTAAGTACTGCGTACGAGAAGATACCTAGACCTGTAATGGTTGCGAACGTTTGTACGGCCTCTGTTTTATTTTCGATGAGATCTCCAAGTGCCTTTGCGAATTTCTTGGCACCAGGAAATCCAGTTCCTAGATAAACCAAGAAGGCAGCTCCGAGAGCAGTCTTAGTATCCATGTTCAACACAACTGGGGAACCATTTGACTGTCCGATGTAACTGACGCTACTAGACATGGCTTCACCCATTGGGGCGTATGGTAGCATTGAGCCATTTAGACCCCTGCCGTAGGCGCGGGACATGACGTGTAATTGATTTCTGCTGGCTACCATTATACTACCCCACTACGTTACCTGTCTTAATTGCTACGATTCTATCTATTTCTTAAGAAAGTCATTCCAAGCATGCCCAATCCTACTACTGCACCTGTTACTCCAATAGCTCCAGCTAACGAAGTGTCGCCTAGGTTATTGAGTCCAGGTGGACTTTGATCTGGAGATCTCGATACCATTGTGAGCTGGCCACCACCGGGCAGTGTAACAGATTTTCTTGTCCTAACTCCAAGAGCTTTCTTTGTATATCTAGCATGATAATATACGTTTGACATGTTATACATGTAGCGCTTATTATTTGGTTTATATGGTGCTCCTCCAGTTGAGTTGTTGGTAAAGTAGTAAGCATATCTATTCGTGCTACCTTGTTGGCTGCTTTGTGCACCAGAGGCTTCGTCGTGTAGCTGCGGGGTGAATCTGAGGTCTCTGTTTAGTTTCTCTGGCAAGTACATTTCTCTTGGAACGGGATAGTCTGGGCCTTCCATTGCCTTTCTAAACTTAGTCTTAACAAACAAAACATCTTGCTCGTCGTTAACTGGAGCTTCAAAGAGCTTTTGTGCTGGCAATGCGGGCCACTTGGCAAGAGTAAAGATCTCCCTGACCGCTTCTCTAACGGCAGTCAAGAACCCTGCGGGTGGTAACTTATCATTTCCCCTGTCATCTCTACCAACGCACTCATAGAACCAAGTATCGCCAAACATTTCTTTCATTGCATATCTGTCGTGGTATGCCCCACCACCTGGTGCTCTAGCTTGGTAGTCAATGAATCTACTGAACCCATTTCCTTCCATGTATAGCCATGGGTGTTCAAGAGCTGCATAACAGGCTTTGGTGACACACTGTAGTAAGTATCTTTCACTCATCCATATTGACTCTCTTTCTTGATCGTTAACCCCAGTAACATCTACAAGCTTCTTTCCTTGTCCTGTAGTCATTGTAGTATGCTTATCAGCTAAGTGAGATTCAAACCATTGTTCGATAGCTGACGGCTGGGCGTCAGAACCAGTTACGATCCTGTTCATCGCTTCTTCGGTTCCTTTTGGTGCTAAAGTAAAGATAACTTTCAGAATGTGAGGTACGTCGAACTTGGAAGGAGGACCTAGTGCATACATACTTATTGGCTTACCAACGGACTCGCCTGCCCGTGCTTGTATTATGAGTTGGTTAGAAGAAGAGGGCATCTCCCAGTTGTGTACTACAATAGCAGTATATGGGCGACTTGCTTTCTCTGGTGTGCTCTTCCAGATGGTTTGACCTTTCTGGAGTTGCTCTGCATAGTAGGCATCTTGTCCAAACATAACCTTCGGGTTTCTACCTGGTTCGCTTATGATTACATCTGGGAACATTCTTTGCTTTACTTCAGATAATGTTATGTTAGTTGGTTTGGTTTGCGAACCAAATGCAACTACGACGTACCTACCGTTAGGTGCTCCAGTGTTTGGATTGACTTCTTCAAGTCTAACTACTGGGCTATACATAGATATCTTTCTATCTCTGTATATACTTAGTCTAACTTGTGCAATCTTTTGCCAATAGTAAGCTGGATCCTTTGAATAAGCATCCTCATAGAAATCTACTATTGGTTGTACGTTATATGTTACATCATCAGTAGTTTTGGTGAAGTATCTAGGGCCGCCCGTTACGTACAGCTTATTTTCTATGCCTTGCTTTGTCGCAAATTGGCTAGGAGTGGTGCCCGATCCTAACCTTGGCTTCTTGTACTTTGAGAAAAAGGTCTTTACTGAATCTGCGTCGGGTTTAGATTCCATCCCGTACACAATAGCTCCTGCATCATCGGCTATCTCGATTTCAGTTGCCGAGATTTTTGCCTGGACTACTCTTATTTGGGGTATTGCTGAAACAATGGTAACGAGTGCTTCTTGCGTTATACCGTGATCTGCTGGCGAAGGATCCTGGTATTGCATTACTTCGTTTGCTTTCAATAATCGTTGAGCAGGGGTGTCAGTATCAATGAAGTTACCCGCACCGTCAGTGAAGAGTTTTTCTGTAATTCCTTGAACGGGGTCTAGTCCGAAGTGTGCGGTAAAGAACGGTATGCCTGTACCGATGTTTTTCGTTATGATCTCGTGAATCTGGAACAAATCGCCCCTGTAAGTAGAGAGTAACTTACTTTTCTCTCTAATCTCCAGCTGAGCTTGACTAAGAACACTTTTAGGGTATTCATCTATGCTCTGTCCTGCTGGAGGAATTGATATCACTTAGGCCACCTCACTGTGGTGGCATCTGTTGATAACCGCCGTATCCCATCTGTCCTTGTTGCTGTTGTTGTGCAGGTGGAAGTCCGAGGGTTCCGCGTATGAGAGATGATCCAAATCCACCAATAGCTGCTCCAATACCTGGGCGCTGTGGAGGCTGACCCATCATTTGTTGTTGCTGACCGTACATTTGCTGTTGTTGATAGACTTGTTGCTGTTGCATTTGCTGTTGCATCATGTTCTGTTGATGCCCGTTCATCATCCCCATAGCTTGCATGTCAGCGTGATTAACTTTAGCTTGCATTTCTTGAGCTGGAACTACTTTGGCGATTTGTGCGTCGATGTTCTCTTGTGTAATTGTTGAGTACCCAGCTGCTGCTGCCTTCTCCGCATTGACCGTAGTCGGTATAGCTCCTGAGTTGAACCATCCGTACAGCTCTTTCTTGACGATCAGAGAAATCAGATTAGCTAATTCTGACATGAAGTTAGGGTACTCTAAAAAGAATAGTGCCACTTCATTAGGATGTGTGGCCATTAATTGGTACAGCATTTGAACTTGGTCTTCATTTTTCATTCCACCAGTTACTTGGTTTACTTGATCCATAGCCATCCCAGTTAATCCAGACTCATTTGCTGCGTTAGCAAAGAGCGCCATTTGCTCAGATGATACAGCACCTACACCTGGAGGTGTTAGTGTCGCTTGGTTGTTTCCGCCTCTTCCGAAGAATCCTGCCATGGTCATCCCACTACTCCCTCACTTATTTGTACTTCGTTACTGTTGACGACCCATTTCCTCTACAACTTCATGATATTTTGCCATATCCATCGTGTCTAATTTGGTGCCTGTTGGTGCGGTTGCTTGTAGAACACGATTGTCAAATACTAACATTGAGATGTCGTTTTCTCCCGTTAATGGGTTACGGTAGTGCATAATAGGAATGCCATCTCTCTGAGCTTCTAAGAATACAGGGGTCCACTTGACAATTAGAGGGTGTTCTTCTTTCTTGTCGGCCCTCTTTACAGGTATGAATGCGATTCCTTTCTTGGCCATTCTAGAAAAGAAGCCTGGATCTGCTTCGGCTTCCTCTTGCTCTATCCACTCCATTAAGTTATGAAATAACATAAGATGTTGAGGACAATACGTACCTTCCATTTGGCGTCCCTTTCCAGGGACTACCTTAGTCCATGGCTTAAATGGCCTGACTAGTAGTGTATATGGATCTCTGTGATACTGATCAAACAAGTCTCCGTAGTCGGCTCCTGTACAGTTAGTTCCATCAACAACACACTGGTGGCCCTTTTGTCTGCGATATCCGAAGAAAAAGAATGGTCGTCTCATTGGTTTAAGCGCCTTAATTGCTCTCTTGATGTTCTTTTTACGTTGTTTCTTTGGATTAGGATGGGTGGATAGTGGGAAATCTACTGTGGCTACTACGTCATCATATTCCTCGCCCTTGTGCTGAGGCATTTGTCCCATCATTTTTGCTAGTCGCTCTTGTTGGTAGTCATTTGTCATATGTGTATCCCCTTTAGTATTGATCCTTCGACGTTCCAGGCGTATCTTGCACTCATCGCATCCATGTGCACTGGTATGTGCATCTTTTGTAAGCGATATAAGTCATTCCTAAATACATCGAATATTTTGTGTCGGGCAATAACACCCTTTTGCCAGAGGAGGTAATCTTCATCTGACATCCACTCATCTGCTTTATTGGCTAATAGTATAATCCTACTAGGGGCATACTTCTTAGCTCTTAATCTAGCTCTTATGGTTAGACCTTTTGGTACTACGTTCTTTGAGAGTGCATCGACAAGGAAACCAAGAGCCACTTGATTGTCTACGTTCTGATCATTTTTCAAATGCCTATCGTCTATTACCACGACCACAGTTTTTACCTTTCTTTCTATCATGTCGCGTAGCCACATGCCATGGTATTCCGTGTGCCCTCCGATATCTCTTGAGATGACAACCCTTCCCTTCATGCCCTCTGACTTTACTCGCTTTCTGGTAATACTTGGCATCTTATCTCTGCCCAGCCAGTTTTTCCTATGATGGGTTCTATCTTCTTCTCCCAATGGTCGGATTTCTCCACGAGTAGTCATTTGCATGTCTAATGTAGTCTTTCCTGATTCGCTGGCGCCATATACGCCGACTTGTGTCGGTACATAGGAGCTACCATGAAGAAGAACTTGCCATATAGCGTGAGCTAGAACAATCTCTCCACTCATGCTAATAGCCACCCAATTATCCCAGAGAAGTCTGTTGTCTTAGCTATGGCATAATCTGTGGCGGCGGTTACTCCTGCTGATACTGTGCACGCTACGGCGCCCCAGAATACGTACTTGATGCGCAGGTATCGCATTTGCCATGTTATCCCGACATACGTCGTCTCCATCATTGCTTCTCGCTGATCGTCTTCCGCAGTCTTGAAAATTACACCCATGATATCACCTCATCCGTATTGTACGTAATATCCGCCGTATAATTTGTTTCCTTCTGTTAATTTGAAAGCCTCAATCACGAGGCCATTCGCCGTTAGGTTATGCACATCACTTATCGTGAGAGTTTTCTTTCCAGCCAACTCTTCGATGAGCAGGTTCATTCTCTTTGTCATTGCTTTGGCCAACGTCTTTCCTTTAGAGATAGATACCTTTTTCCCCCAAGAATCTGCAGACAAATTGAGAGCCTTAGCCACTACTGCAGCCATGCCCTTGCGGTCAAGCCATAACAGCTCCTTAGCGGTATCAAAAAAATCTTCCAAGTCATCGTCGCTCATCTTGTTGATGTTGAAGTTCTTGTATTCATCATGCTTAATAGCATATACTGTAAGTCTGTTGCCCATGATATCACCTAAACAGGAGTCCCCTCATCATAACCGCAGACCTTACATGGCAAAAAGATCTCCCATGCAGAACCGCACTTAGGGCACTGATGAGATCCGTCAATTGGTGTGTTGCCAGCAGAGTTCGCTACCATACCGCTTACACCTAGTCCCTTTTGCTGTCAGTGCTTTGCATCTTAAGCTAATTTCCTCTCTAGCTGAGTATCTAATGAATTCTCGCTGCTTGGATTTAGGTCTAACTTTAGATCTTCTTTTTGTGCCTGCGGTACTGTCATTGTAGACATAGGTACTTGATCGAAAGTTAACTTTGGTCCGATTGGAATTGGTCCAATTTTGTGTCGGTCTATCCCTAGCTCCTTCGCTAGTTGATCCAGTGATATGTTTCCCATTCCACCAGCCTGTGCAGTCTGATTAATGGCCTGAATGCTTTGATTCAGAATAGACTGCTCTTGTGGAGTGATCACTCCATCCGCATTAGCCATTTGCATCTGTGTCTTGTACTGCGCCATTTGTTGTTGAAGTATATTTTCTGTCTGCATTTTGCGAATCTCAAAGGTGATCCCAGCCATCTTACGCTTTTGCTTGGTCTTCATTCTCTTTAGCTCTCTTCTATGATTACTTGAATCTTCAAAGAGGGTCCTAAATGAGAAGTACATTGCGGCTTGTAATGAGAATCCCATAAGTCCGTAGAAAAGTGCCGCTTCTGCTGGTTGCCCGAATTGACTCCACTCCCAGGATGCGTAAAGCATGATGGCGAGTGCTAAGAAGATAGACTGAACAAAGAATGTTCCGAGTAGTCTTGCTTCCTGTTCTCTTTGTAATTCAAATAACTCGTCTCTAGATATGGTGTCTCCAAGATTCATATTAGAGTCATTATATACTAGATCTATAAGCGGGCTTGTTGGTGGTGCTATTGGCATTTACTGTTCCTCCTGTCCTACGATGAAGAGTCTATCTCCTTTAGAGTTACTGAAGCAAGTTACTCCTTTTCCTGCATCGACCATCAGCATGAAGCTGATACCGCAGTCAGTTAAGATTGCTAGTGCTTCTTTTATTTGTTCCTCAGTATTGGAATCCATCATCTCCGATCTCCTTTGCTGGTCTCTTTGTAATGATTTGTTGTATGCGGATTAGCTGTGATGCTATATCGGCAGCACTACGAATAGCTTGACCTGCTATTCTCTTGGGCTCGACCACATTTGCTTCAATCATGTTGGCAGCTGTGCCATCGTTTACATTTACTCCAAACTTCCATCCGTCTTCTAGGTTGTGTGCTTGGCGCAATGCAATCATCGCATCTATCGGGTCGAGACCCGAATTCTCTGCGAGAGTCTTAGGAATAAC
>Ga0206125_10001543_pt1 | contig 26848 bp, 27 predicted proteins | sample Helgoland_Spring_4_FD_148598 | JGI IMG/M metagenome (GOLD analysis project Ga0206125, IMG submission 148598) | Pelagic subsurface seawater microbial communities from Kabeltonne, Helgoland, North Sea - Helgoland_Spring_Bloom_20160331_1 | ecosystem: Environmental > Aquatic > Marine > Epipelagic ... | reverse complement strand
GGTTGTGGACGTGCTTCTGATAAAGACTTTAATAGATTTGTAACGATATGTTTAGGTTCTGCACACGAGTTGGAGTACTTTATTTTACTGGCAAAGGATTTAAAATATATAGACATCAGTACGTATGATTTATTAACAACAGAAATAAACGAGATAAAACGAAAATTATACAGTCTAAGTAAAAAATTAATAGCATAAAATATACTCAGCATGGGGCTTAAAGCTTTAAGCATAGAGCCTTAGGCAAACAAAGAAATTGTGGAAGATCAAAACATAGAAATATTACGTTTTACTACTGCCGGTAGTGTAGATGATGGCAAAAGTACCCTTATTGGAAGGCTGTTGTATGACAGCAAATCAATCTTTCAAGACCAGTTAGATGCTGTTGAGCTTTCTAGTAAAAATAAAGGCTATGATTATGTAGATTTATCTTTACTTACAGACGGGCTCAAATCTGAGCGGGAGCAAGGCATTACCATAGATGTAGCCTACCGCTATTTTGCAACACCCAAGCGTAAATTTATAGTAGCAGATACCCCAGGACACATTCAGTATACCCGTAATATGGTAACGGGAGCTTCTACTGCCAACTTGGCCATCATACTCATAGATGCGCGCAAAGGCATGCTAGAGCAAACACACCGCCACTCTTTTATTGCTTCTTTACTAGGTATACCCCACGCCATTGTATGTGTAAACAAGATGGATTTGGTAGATTATAGTGAAGCTGTGTACGATAAAATTGTCTCAGATTTTAAAGCCTTTGCTTCCAAGCTAGAAATTAATGACATACAGTTTATTCCTATTTCGGCCCTTAAAGGAGATAATGTAGTCAATAAATCTGAACATATGGATTGGTACCAGGGCAGCACTTTAATGTATCATTTAGAGACGGTGCACATCTCCAGTGATTACAACCACATAGATTGCCGTTTTCCTGTACAATCTGTAATACGGCCTCACACCCTAGATAATCAAGATTATAGAGGCTTTGCAGGGCGTATAGACGGAGGAGTGTTTAAACCCGGAGATAGAGTAAAAACCTTGCCTTCTGGTTTTGTATCTACCATCAAAACCATTGAGCTGGGTGGAGAGCAAATTGCAGAAGCCTTTGCACCTATGTCTGTAACGATGACTCTCAAAGATGAGATAGACACCAGTCGTGGAGACATGATTGTGAGAGAGAATAACGTCCCAGAAATTGGCCAAGATTTAGAAGTACTAGTTACCTGGATGAGCAGTAACCCCTTGCAGGCGCGCACCAAAGTAGTTATAAAACACACCACCAACCAGTGTATGGGGATGGTAAAAGAATTAAAATACAAAATAGACATCAATACCCTGCACCGCATAGAGGGTATAGATACACTAGCCATGAATGATATTGGGCGTATATCTCTGCGCACGGCTAAACCGCTCTTTTATGACGTCTATAAAAAAAACCGCCAAACAGGTAGCATCATCATTATTGATGAGCAAACCAATGAAACCATCGGAGCGGGGATGATTATTTAATGGGAAATCAGTTATTACATACAGCAATCATTGCCGCTCTGGAAGCTAGTAAAGCCATCTTAGAAATCTACCACTCTGGAGCCTTTGATATAGAGTTAAAGGGAGACAGTTCCCCTTTAACTAGGGCAGATACCGCTTCTCATGATGTTATTATGTCTTACTTAGAGGCTACAGATATCCCTGTACTCTCTGAAGAGGGCAGAGACATCCCTTACCAGGAGCGTAAAGACTGGAAGCAGCTCTGGATTGTAGATCCTATAGATGGCACCAAAGAATTTATAAAGCGCAATGGAGAGTTTACCGTAAACATTGCTTTAATAGAAAATCAAAAACCTCTCATTGGCGTTATTTTTGTACCAGTGACTGGAGAGCTGTATTTTTCTAGTAAAGAATTAGGCGCTTTTAAAGTACTAGTAGATCTTGAAGATTTTGATGTTAAAACTTTACTAGCAAAGGGCAATAAATTACCTTTACAAAGACAAGACAATTACTTTACAATTGTAGCTAGTAGATCTCATATGTCTGCAGAGACACGAGAGTATATACAGCAGATGCGTGAGATTCACGAGGATGTGAAATTAATTTCTAAAGGAAGCTCTTTAAAACTATGTATGGTGGCAGAGGGTACTGCCAATTGCTACCCTCGTTTTGCGCCAACTATGGAGTGGGATACCGCAGCAGGGCAGGCTATTTGTGAGCATGCAGGGCTTGAGGTACTAGATTGGAGTACAAAGCAGGATATGTTTTATAACAGAGAAAAATTATTGAATAATTGGTTTTTGGTAAAAAAATTAGATTAAAAGTAAGTACTAAAAAAATCTTCTAATATATAATTATGGAAAAAGAGATAATTGATCTCATAAAAAACAAATATAAATCAAAGAAATATATTTGCTTACATGAGCCAGTATTTAGAGAAAATGAAATATAAAGTAATTATTCCAGCCAGAGCTAATTCAAAAAGATTACCAGGAAAAAACATGAAATTTTTGGGAAATATGCCTCTTATACAATACTCAATTGATTATGCATTGAATAATTTTAAAGCAGATGAAATTTGGGTTAATTCAGATGATAAAGAAATAATTGAATTTGCAAATATAAAAGGTGTAAATACATTAGTTAGACCAGATATTTTAGGTTTAGACTTAACTTCTACGGTTGATGTTTTAAAATTTCACATAAATTATTTCAAGGAAAAAAATATTGATTGTGGTTCAATTATTTTATTACAACCAACAAATCCATTTAGAAATAAAGATTTATTAAGTCTAGCAATCAAAAAATTTGAATCTTCTAATAGAAATAGCTTAGCTACTTTTTCGATTCATGAAAAAAAAATAGGAAAAATAAATAACAATTTTTATAAACCAACAAATTACTTACCAGGTCAAAGATCACAGGATTTAGAAAAGGCGTATTTTGAAAATGGATTATTATACATTACTAAATGTAAGAGTATTTTATTGGGTGAAATCATAACAGAAGATGTATACCCTCTTGTGTGCAATGATTTAGAGTCTAAAGTAGATATTGACTATTTAGAAGATTTTGTCTATGCAGAATTCTTATTAAAATCAAAAAATAAATAAATGAAAAAAAATAATTTTATCCAAATTGGAGATAGGAAAATTGGAGCTGATTATCCACCACTTGTAATAGCTGAAATAGGTATAAACCATGAAGGTTCATTAAAGGTAGCAAAAGAAATGGTAGATGCTGCTCATAGATCAGGTGTTGAGTGTGTTAAACATCAGACTCATATAGTCGAGGATGAAATGAGTGGGGAAGCTAAAAAAGTTATTCCTGGAAACGCAGATGTTTCTATTTATGACATAATGAAGAGATGTTCTCTAAATGAGCAGGATGAAATAGAATTAAAAGATTATGTAGAAAGTAAAGGAATGATTTTTATTTCTACACCATTTTCAAGAGCTGCATCACATAGACTAGAAAAAATGAATGTACTAGCATATAAAATTGGTTCAGGAGAATGTAATAACTATCCATTATTGGAACATATTTCAACTTTTGGTAAGCCAGTAATCTTAAGCACAGGTATGAATACAATTAAAAGTGTTTCTAAGGCTGTAGATATTTTTACAAAAGCAAAGGTACCTTTAGCACTTCTTCATACAACAAACTTGTATCCTACACCAGTACATTTAGTTCGCTTTGGAGCATTAAAAGAATTATCAGAAGCATTTCCTAATAATGTATATGGTCTATCTGATCATACAATTACCAATCATGCTTGTTTTGGAGCTGTAGCATTAGGATCATCAATTTTAGAAAGACATTTTACAGATCACAAAGAAAGATCTGGTCCGGATATTGTATGTTCAATGGATGAAAATGAATGTAAAGAATTAATTGAAGGAAGTAATTTAATTTGGCAAATGCGTGGAGGTACTAAGGAACCCGCAAAAGAAGAGAAAGTTACCATTGATTTTGCTTTTGCAACAGTAGTAGCAATTAAAGATATAAAGAAAGGTGAGGAATTCACTAAAGAAAATATATGGGTTAAAAGACCTGGAACTGGTGAGATCTTAGCAGATGAGTATAATGATATATTAGGAAAAACTGCATCTGAAGACATTTTTAACGATAATCATTTAAATTGGGCTAACATCAAAAAATGAAAAAAATAGTTTTTCTCACAGGAACAAGAGCAGATTTTGGAAAATTAAAATCATTGATGTCAATTTCTCAGAATTCTTCAGAATTTGAAGTTCATATTTTTGTAACAGGAATGCATATGAATTCTCTTTATGGATCAACAGTTAATGAGGTTATTAGGGCAGGGTTTAAAAATATTTATAAATATATAAACCATAATTCTGGCGAAACTATGGATAGGACCTTAGCAAAAACTATTGAAGGTTTCTCACAATATATATCACATATTAAACCAGATTTAATTGTGGTTCACGGAGATAGAGTTGAGGCTTTGGCTGGTGCTATAGTAGGAAGTTTAAACAACATTTTAGTAGCTCATATTGAGGGAGGAGAAGTTTCAGGAACTATTGACGAACTAATTCGTCATTCAGTATCTAAAATGTCACATATTCATTTAGTAGCTAATATTGAAGCTAGGAAAAGATTAATCCAACTTGGTGAATTTAAAAAATCAATATTTATTATTGGGTCACCAGATTTAGATTTAATGAATGAGGAAAATTTACCCGATTTTAATTTAGCTAAATCATATTATGATATACCATTCAACAGTTTTGCATTAGCGATGTTTCATCCAATTACTACAGAGTACAATAAAATAAAAACATATGCTAAATGTTTTGTAGATGCATTAATTAAAAGTGATCAAAACTATATCCTAATTTATCCTAATAATGATTTAGGTTCTCAAGAAGTTTTAGAAGAAATTAAAAGGCTTGAACCTTTAGATAGAATTAAAATTTTTCCCTCACTAAGATTTGAATACTTTCTAAGATTCCTTAAAGAATCTCTTTATATTATTGGGAATTCAAGTGCAGGAATAAGAGAGGCCCCTTTTTATGGAGTACCAACAATAGATATTGGAAGCAGGCAAAATAATAGAGCAAAATTAGTTTCAATATTTAATTGCTCATATGAAATTAATGATATTTTAGAAGCTACTGGGAAGGCGTTGCTCTATAAGACTAAAGCTAAAGTTAACAACAAAGCTGATTTTCATTTCGGAGATGGTAGAAGCGATAAGTTATTTTTAGAATTGCTTCAATCAAAAGAGTTATGGCAAATATCACACCAAAAGGAATTTCAAGAAATTAAATAATATGTATGCTGATAAAAAATAAAATGTTGTATCTCAAAAGGCAACTTTGGCCAATAAAGGTATTTGTTAAAAATAGTTTTCTTTTTTTCCATCAAAAGAAGAAATTAAAAGGTATAAAAGCGTTTAGAAATAAATTCCTTGGGCAGTCTTGTTTTATTATCGGAAATGGACCTAGTTTAACTGCTAAAGATTTGGAATCGATAAAAGAGTATAAGTCCTTTGCGTCAAACAGTATTTTTAAAATTTTCCCAGAAACAAACTGGAGACCTGATTACTACGGAGTTTGCGATAAACTTTATTATGAACAACACAAAAGTAATATATTGTCAAATATTGATATACCTTCTTTTTACCCGCTGGATCTAGATGTATTGAAAAGACAGCATGATTTTTTTTATTTACGACAGCAGAAATTCTTTAGTAAAAAGAGACCTCTATTTTCTTCAAGAGCGGATTTAATGTTGTTTGACGGTAGCACAGTAACATACATGTTAATTCAACTTGCTGTTTATATGGGTTTTAAAAAAATTTATCTTTTAGGTGTGGATTTTAGTTATTCTAAAACTATAAATAACAAAGGTCAGATCTTAAGGAATAATTTAATTAAAGATTATTTTAATAATGATAACAGTGAAAATAATCTTGTAGTTCCAAATTTAGAACAGTCATATTTGTCTTATAAATCTGCTCTTAAATACACAACAAAAAACGGAATCGACATTATTAATTTATCTAGAAAGTCTAAACTAGACTTATTTGAACACTCTAATATTAAAGCCGTTAAACGTGACAAATGAATAGTTTGCGAAAAAGCACAGTTATTTCTTGGATTTTCCCGCCTTATATTGTTTTAATATACTATGTTTTTGGCGCTGGTTCTATTGGAGAGTGGTTATTGATATTTTTAGCGATAATTAGTTTTAAAACAAAGATCACTATAGTAAAACCTTTACTGTATACGATAATATTCATTATTATCAGTGATCTAGCTCTAATAATTTCTACCAAAGGAAATCTGTCTTCTTCATTTTTTAACCGTGAAATTTTTCAACTTATACAAATGTTTTCTTTATTTTTTGTAACTGCTATGATCAATTACAAAATCATTAAAAAAGTTATATATATATTAGCAATTATTACATCCCTAGGGGTCATTTATCATGTTATATTAATTTTCCTTGGGCAATCCGTTAGTACAATATCTTTTTACGCTTTTGAAGCATCCAGATTTGATGAAGTTTCAGTTAGACCACTATCAATTTTCCCAGAACCTGCAGCCATTGTATCCTTCTTAATTATTCCACTTTATCTATTGATGAATGATCGTAAAGTTTTTTATTCTGTTCTATTAAGTATCATTATACTTTTAACGACTTCTTCTAATGGTGTATCTTATTTATTAATTATGTGGTCATTTTTCTTTTATAAAAGTGAGTATTCAAAATTAACTAAATTATCAATTATTTTCATTTTATCTATTATTGTTTCAATATTTCTAACAAATGATACTTTTAAATTGAGCTCTGAAAAAGTATCATATGATTTTGAAAATATTCAAAATTCAGATTTCGAATCTATGGAAGGAAACATAAGATTGTTTTCTGGACCCCTATTATTTTCTACTTTAAATCCTACACAATTACTATTTGGTTTACAATCTTCATCAATTGACGATTATGTTAACAATAGTAGTGGCTCATCTCTTAATTATCTCAAAATTGATAGAAAAGTTTTTTTGCCTAGTTTTTGGTTAATATGGGCTAGCTATGGAATAGTAGGATTGCTTTTATATCTAAACATATTCTTTAATTTTTATAAAAAAAATAAAAAATTAGCACCATTAATTTTAGTTTTATGTGTTGGAATGTTTACACAAAAAATTGGTCTGGGACCAGTATTTATATTTTATTTTATTTTTCTTTCATCAGAAACTAATTATCGTAACAAAGTCCTTCAATGATTAAATTATTAGTACATGGTCACATACCAAAATGGTTTGGTGGCAGGCAAGTATCAGGTTTATCTAATGTAATGTTCAGTCTTTCTTTAGCTATATCGCAAAGAAAAACCATTAAGGTGTTTTTTAATGCTACTGATGTGAAAAAAACTAAAATTATTAACGACCATTTGAATGTACTTGGTTGGAATATTTTAACTGTTATTTCTTCATTATTCATTAACTGTTTTTGCTTATTACCAATATGGATAAATAGTAAAAATTTAGTTGGAAAAACAAGTCTTAAAATTAAACTAACTTTATTTGTAAAAAGATTGATATTCAGTTACCGATTTAAACTAGTTAAACCAAAGGCTGTTCATTTTCATGGTATTGATTTTTTTATGTTTTTAGATTTAATAGATAACGATGTTTTTGTTATAGTCACAATCCATCATTTACTTTCTAATGATCAATCAGTTGAGCAATATGAAGGTTATAGAATTATTGAAAATAATCTTATCGGCAATGAAAGAATTAGTAAAATATTTTTTGTTTCTACCCAGGTAAAAAATGAAGCAAAAGCTTTTGGTAATTTAATGAAATGCAACAGGGTAGTTTTAAATGGTATAGATACATCAATCTTTAAATTTAATAATATCATTAAATCAGTTACAAAGAGAGAACTTACGCTCTGTACTGTTGGTAGTGTTTGTAATAGAAAGGGACAAAAAAGAGTTGTTGAAGCTTGTTTAAGCCTTAAGAATTTTGATAAAATAACATACTACTTAATTGGAGGTGGAGATCAAGATTATATATCAAGTATTCTACGCTTGTCTTCTAAATCTAATATTGTTGATGTTAAGTATCTAGGTGTCGTTGATACTCATGAGATTGTAGATATTTATTACGAGTCTGATTTTATGATCTTACCTAGTATTAAAGAAGGTTTTGGAATGACTACAATAGAGAGTATTTCATGTGGGACTAAAGCAATAGTTACAAAGGATAATCCTTTAGTCGATGAAGGTTTGTTAAATAATTCTAATTCAGTTTTAATAAATGACCATTCGATTGCCAGCATTATTAATGGATTAGAAAACATAAAGTTAAAATACGATAAAAGAAAGGTTTCGGATACTGTTTCATCACTAAATTGGGCTAAGCAGGCAGAGTTATATGAACAAGATATATTAAGTATTTGTGGGAAGGATTAAATTATTGTTTAAAAATATAGGTTTATTTACAGTTTCTAGTTTTTCAATTAAGCTAGTTGCTTTTATATTATTACCTCTTCATACTCGCGTCTTAGGATTATCGGATTTTGGAAAATATGATATTTTTCTATTATTAATTGCTTTTTTCATGCCGATTTTCACTTTAGCAATTTATGAATCAGTTTTAAGATTCACAATTGGAAAATCAAGTCCTAATGAAGTTCTTGAAATTGCCCATAAGATATTTTTAAAAGGGTTCTTATTATTAATAATTTTATTTTACCCAATATCCTTATATTTTGATATCAGTTCCTTTTATGGGTTATTTTTGATAATATTTTTTCTACAAGCCTTGCAAAGAATTTATCAAGAGCATACAAAAGGTCTTGGGAACATTAAGCTTGTTGCTATTATTGGTTTTGTCCAAAGTTTAGTACTGTTGCTATTAAACTACTTATTTGTTATTAAGATAGAATTACAACTTGAGGGAGTATTATATGCTATATTAATTTCGAATATTATTAGTCTTTCTATATATATATATAATATTGATAAAAATATTTTTCTTTCAAAAAAACCAATAAATTCTGATTTAGAAAAAGAAATGTTAAAATTTTCTTTACCTATAATTCCGAATAACCTTGCTTGGTGGTTCAATAATTTTTCAAGCCGTATTATAATTCAACAATTTTTGACCTATGCGGAAATGGGTTTATTTGCAGCTGCTTCTAGAATCCCTGCTCTAGCTACTTTTTTTCAAGGTATCTTTATACAAGCATGGCAATATAGTGCAATTAAGGAATACGATTCTAAAGACAAAAATGAATATTATAAAGAAGTTTATAAATTATATACTATTTTTTTAATATTATTTAGTTCAACTTTAATTTTATTTATTGATAAAATAGCCAATGCTTTATTTGGAACCGATTTCTTGGAAGCTTTATATTATATACCTTTTTTGATATCTTCTGTAGTATTTAGTGCGTTAAGTGGATATATAGGCCAAATATTTATAGCAAGTAAAGAGACTAAAATTTTATTTAAAAGTTCACTAATAGGAGCAATAGTTAATGTAGTTTTAAACGTTATTTTTATTCCTATTTATGGTTTATTTGCAGCATCAATAATTAGTGCTATCAGTGCAATAGTTCTATGGAGGTATCGACTTTCTTTTTGTGATAAATCGTTTTATAAATCAATCAAATACTCAAATATAATATTGCATATAATATTTATTACTTTTGTTATATATTCAACATTTTTTAAAGAAATTACTGTTTTACTATTTCTCTATTCATTAATATTATTTTTTTCTAAAAATTTATTTTTTAAAATCATTCAATTATGGAAATATATTATAAAATAGTTTCAATATTTGAAATGTTTTTAGGTATAATTATTGCTTTTGTATCTTTTATTAGGTCGCCATATAAAGCTCTACCAAAATATTCTCCAAAAAATAATAAAAAACTTTTTATCCTTGGTAATGGCCCAAGTTTATCAGATCAGTTAAGTTTTATTTCTGACGAAAGAGATCAGGCTGAATTAATTTGCCTTAATGGATTTAGCAGAAACAATAAATATGAATTATTAAAACCAGAAGTCTATTTATTAATTGATCCAGTTTTTTTTAAAGACGATTGGAATACTTACGAAATATCTACATCAACTCTTTTAAGTATTAAGAAAAAAACAGACTGGAATCTTTTATTAATTGTACCAAGAAAATGGAAAAACTCAAAATCTATAAAACAACTTTCTGATAATAAGAATATTTCAATAGGATATATAAAGAACGTTCCAATGATTGGAAGTTTAAATTTTATAACTAAAATATTTTTTAAATTAGAATTAAGTACTCCTGTCCTTCAAAATGTTCTAATTGGTGCTATTTTTTTTGGTATTAATAGAACATATAAAGAAATTAGCCTTTTTGGTACAGATCATACTTGGCTAAACGATTTAAGTGTGGATAAGAACAATGAAGTTTATTTAAAAGATGACCACTTTGATGAAGTAAAAACCATAAAGTTGGTTCATGTTGATAAATCTCCTAAGAAAGCATATTTTTTCATAAATCAGATTCAGATTATGCTAAGAGAGTATTCAGTTCTTAATTCTTACGCGGAACAAATGGGTGTAAGAATAATAAATTATACAGTGAACAGTCACATAGAGTCATTTGAAAAGAAAAGTATATAATGCTATGAAAAATTTAATAAAGCAAATTTTGTTTAGTCTTTTTTCTTTTAAGAAAAATGTATCAAAGGGAAAGAATGTTGTTATAGGTATGTTTAGTGATTTACAGAACGTGAATATAGGGGATTTCACATATATCGCTGGAAGGTCTAAACTTAGTAATGTTAAAATTGGATCATATACAAGTATTGCTAAAGGTTTAAATGCTGGATTTGGAAATCATCCAATAAAAAGATTTTCAACAAGCCCCGTTTTTCATTCAATAGATAATGTATTTAAAAAAAAATATATAAATAATAATAATTTTGAATCAATTAAAGAAATAAATATTGGAAATGATGTCTGGATTGGATTAAATGTAACTTTACTTGATGGTGTAAACATAGGGAATGGTAGTATAATTGCTGCAGGGGCTGTTGTTACTAAAGACGTTCTACCATACTCAATTGTTGGAGGGGTTCCAGCTAAATTAATTAAAATGAGATTTGATCATGAAACTATAAACATCTTACAGAATACTAGATGGTGGATTAAAGAACCAAATGAGGTTATTAATATATTAGGAGATTTAATTGAATTAAATCTAGATGAAGAAAAAAATAAATTATTATTAAAAAATAAACAATGGTAAAGATTTTAGACTGTACACTCAGAGATGGAGGTTATTACACTAATTGGGATTTTAAAGAAGATACAGTAAAATCTTATTTAAAATCATTTGATTTACTACCAATCGAATATTTAGAGATTGGATATAGGAGCCCAGAAAAATCAGAATATTTAGGAGAATATTTTTTCTGTACTAAAGACACATTAAACTTTGTTCGATCTCATACTAATAAAAAATTAGCAATAATTCTAAATGAAAAAGATGTTTGTTTTGAACATCTAGATTCTCTTCTTGATCCATGCCAAGGTATTATAGAATTGGTAAGAATTGCAATTGATCCGATAAATTTCTTAAGAGCTTTGGACTTAGCTAAATCAATTAAATTAAAGGGGTTTAAAGTTGCATTTAATGTTATGTATTTATCAAAATGGAATGAATACCCTGAAATGACTGCTAATTTTTCTAAACTAAACGGAGTAGTAGATTATTTTTATTTAGTTGATTCATTTGGTGGTGTTTTTCCAGACCAAGTTAGATCTACTGTAAGATTATTGAAAAGTAAGACAAAAGTACAAATAGGTTTTCATGGGCATAATAATCTTGAAATGGCTCTTGCTAATACATTAGTTGCTATTGAGGAAGGAGTCGATATTATAGATGCTACTATTACAGGAATGGGGAGAGGAGCAGGGAACTTGAAGACAGAGCTAATATTAACCATATTAAGTAAAAAAATAGAAGTTGATTTTGACGCTTTAAGTACCATAACATCTAAGTTTGAATTATTACAAAATCAATATAACTGGGGAACATCTCTTCCTTATATGGTTTCAGGTTCAAATTCATTACCACAGAAACAGGTTATGAATTGGGTATCTAAAAAAAGTTATTCATTTAATAGTATTGTGAGAGCTTTAGTTAATCAAAAAAATAATAAAGAAGATAATGATAAGTACCCGGTGTTTCAAAACACAAAGAAATATAAGGCTGCATTGATAATTGGAGGTGGAACTATGGTTAATAATCATAAAAAGGCTCTAATAACTTTTTTAAATAATAATTCTGACGACATATGTATAATTCACTCCTCGAGTAAAAATGCAAATCTTTTCAGTAGTGTTGAGAATAATCAATTTTTCTGTCTAATTGGAAATGAAGGAAATAGGCTCGAGAGTGTTTTGTCTAAGTCTCATAAATCAATTACTAATTGTGTTTTACCACCTTATCCTAGAAAAATGGGTACTTATATTCCAAATTTCGCTTTAAATAAAACTCTTGAACTTAAAGAGATTAATTTTACTAAAATTAAAGAAGAGACACACACCTCAATTGCATTGCAGTTATCTTTAGAGTTAGGATGTGAAAAAATCTATATGACAGGCTATGATGGTTATCAAGGAGATCAAATTGCTCAAAAAGACCAAGAGTTATTTATTCAGAATAGTCAGTTATTTGAAGATTTCAGTAAAAAAGCTAAAATTATATCAATTACTCCCACTCTTCATACAAATATTGAGTCCAATTCTGTTTATCAATTCATAAAATAATATTTCATGAAAGATTATATTATTGTTATTCCAGCTAGATACAAATCTAAACGTTTTGAAGGTAAACCTTTAGCAAATATTTTGGGGAAACCAATGATTCAGCATGTATATGAGAATTGTCTAAAAGCAGTCCCTCAAGAATTAATTTTTATAGCAACAGATGACAATAGAATTAAGGATGTTGCTGTCGGATTTGGCGCAAATACTATAATGACATCTAAAAATTGTTTAACAGGCACAGATAGAGTAGCAGAAGTAGCAGTGAAAATAAAAGCTAAATATTATATCAATGTTCAAGGCGATGAGCCAATAATGAATCATAATGATATTCTGGAAGTTATAAAAAATATTAATTTAAACAATGGGGATATTATTAATGGATATTGTCAAATAGATAATGAAGAAGATTATAGGAGTATTAATATTCCAAAAGTAGTTTTTAGGCCAGATGGTCGATTAATGTATATGTCAAGGAGTGAGGTGCCCGGAAATAAAAATAGAGATTTTAAATTAGCATATAGGCAAGTTTGTATTTATGCATTCCCAGCAATTAGCCTAGAGAAATTTTCAGAACAAAAAAATAAAACATTGCTTGAGAACATCGAGGATATTGAAATATTAAGATTTTTAGAGATGGGTTTTGAAGTTAGAATGGTAAAACTATCGAATTCGTCTATTTCAGTAGATTTAAAATCAGATATACAAAAAGTTATAAAAAGATTAATATGAGTCCAAAAAAGTTTAAATTAATCCTTTGGGATTTTGATGGAGTAATAATAGATTCAAATGAAATAAGAGAGTATGGTTTCAATCTAGTTTTGAAAAAATATTCAACAAAGCAAAAACAAGATTTGATTAGTTTTCATAGATTAAACGGAGGCTTGTCTAGATATGTGAAATTTAGATATTTTTTTGAAGAAATTTTAAAAAAACCTATTTCAGAAAATGAAGTAAACTTACTCGCCAATCAATTTAGTTCAATAATGAGGGAAAGATTAGTTGATACTAGTTTATTAATTCCAGAAACAATTAAATACATTGAAGAGTTATTTAACTTAAAAAAAGAAATGCATATTGTTTCAGGTTCTGATAATAATGAGTTGATTGAGTTATGTTCAAAAATAAATGTGGACAAGTATTTTAAAACAATTAGTGGATCCCCAACACCAAAAAATGAATTAGTAAATAGAATTATTACTAGAGATAATTTAAAATTATCTGACATTTGTTTAATAGGAGATGCCGTTAATGATTTTGATGCTGCAAAAACAAATGGAATAACCTTTTTTGGATATAATAACACTAAACTAAAAAACCTAGATCAATACCTAGTATTAAATAGCTTAAATAAATGAAAAAACAATCATTAAGTGTAATCACAATAGCTTACAATAATTTATATATATCTGAAACAATTGATTCTGTTAACAATCTTAGGAAGTATCTCGATGTAGAGCATATTGTAATAAATGGAGGTAATGAGTTAAATAAAAAAATTGTTTCAGATGTGGAGAAGTTAGTGGAAGAGCAAGATGAAGGAATTTATGATGCATTAAACAAAGGGCTATCTTTAGTTTCACATGAATATCTTATGTTTATTCATGCTGATGATTTCGTAAACGACGCGTTGGGAATTTCTCAAACTTTAAATCTGTTGAAGAATACTAATTCAGATTACGCATTGGGAAGGGCTGTTGTAAATACAAAACCAAATCGTTATCATGGATCTTTTTTTTGGAGACCATGGCTTCTCAAGCTTCATGTTCAACCTCCACATTTAGCATCAATTTATAAGAGAGAAATTTTACCTCTATTTAATACTGATTTAAAAATAATTAGTGATTATTTAATGTTTCAATCAATTAAAGATTTTAAGTTTTTAAAAACTAGAAAAATTCTAGTAAGACATACACCAGGAGGTGAAAGTAATAGTTATATAAAAAATACAATAGAATTTGAAAAAATTTCTGGTAAAAAGGCATGGCTAATTTTACCCTTTAGACTTCTTTTTAAAGTTGTTTTTACATGGTACTAAACATTAATACAAATTATAATAATATGGAAAAATTTTTAAAAAACATTAAGGATCAATTTGAAGAACAAGAATTTAGTGTTCAAATTGATGATAAATTAACGGAAATTGAAGGGTATGACTCAATGACTGCATTGATGATAATTTCAATGCTTGAAGAAGAATATAACTTACTGATTTCTGCTGATGATTTAAATGAAGAAACTACTTTAAAATCTTTATATAAAAAAATATCATAATTTGAAAATAGCTAGATACCTTCCGAAAGAAATAAGAACAAATCAAGATATTGCAGAAATGCATCCTGAATATTCAATTGAGAAAATCTCAAAAAAAATTGGCATTTCTAAAAGACACATTGCAGCAGTAGATGAATTTGTAAGTGACATGGGAACTAGTGCAGCAGAAATTTTATTTGGAAAGTTTAATATTGACAAAAATATTATTGATTTTTTAATTTTGGTTACACAATCTCCTGATTATTTATTACCGGCAACTTCTTCAATTATACATGCCAATCTAGAATTGCCTATTGATGCAGGAAATATTGATATTAACCAAGGTTGTTCGGGATATGTATATGGTCTTTCCTTAGCTAAAGGTTTAATAAAGGGTGGAGTAGCCAAAAATATTTTGCTAATTACAGCTGACACTTACACTAAGTATATTTCTGAAGAGGATAAATCAAACAAGACAATTTTTGGTGATGGAGCATCCGCAACCTTAGTGACTAAAAACGATGCAGATAATCTTGGAGAATTTATATTTGGAGCTGACGGGAAAGGTGTGAAAGATTTATATGTTAGAGGTGGTGCATTAAGAGATAGCGGCTTAAGTCCTGAAATAATTATGAATGGTCCAAATGTATTTAATTTTACTATTAGAGTTGTTCCTAAATTAATTGAAAATGTTATTAAGAAAAATAATATTTCAAGTGATGAAATAGATTATTATATTTTTCATCAAGCGAATATGTTTATGCTTAGTCATTTGAAAAGGAAAATAAAAATTCCTGATAATAAGTTTATTATTGAAATGAAGGAATTTGGTAATACTGTATCATCGACAATACCTTTAGTTTTGGAAAATAGTGATATAGATTTTATTGGGAAAACTATTTTATTGGCTGGATTTGGAGTAGGTTTATCTTGGTCGGCAGTAATTATAAAAAATTATGGATTATAAATATATAGTTATTTCAACTTTAGATTTAGAGAAATCTAAATATTTAGAGAATCTTGTTAAACAATCATCTAAATCTCTCTCTACTGAGTTTAACCCTAAAGAACTAATATTTAAATATAAAGACAATCATTTAGGTTATTCAATACACTCTCTTTTAATTTTAGATGATAATGTTATAGCAGCTTTTACCTGTATGCCAAGGAAAATTGATAATAATTCAATTTTAGTTGGATGTGATACTTTTGTAGTTAAGGAGCATAGAAAAAATATTTTTATTTTAAAAAAATTATTTGAATCACTACAAAAATCTGAGTTAAGCATGAATTATAGTTTGATTTTGGGTGTGCCAAATGAAAAAGCGTCATTGTATTGGAATAAAATAGCAAAATGGGAAATAAAAAGTGAATTAGATATAGTTTGTCTTCCAGTTATTCATGGTTTTTTTAAATATTTCTTTGCTCTAATCTATTTTTTAATTACAATTTTATTTTTTTCAAAAAGAAAAAATAAATTAGGTCAAAACCTAGATGATCTTAAGAAGTTTAGAAACTATACATCTATTAATAATGTATATGTTAGAAATTATGTTGAGCATAATAAAAATGTTAGTTATATGTTTGGGTTTTCTAAAAACACAAGATTAGAGTTGGCCCATAATATTTTTAAAACAATAATTAAAAATGGAAATAGTGTAGTTTTAGTTGGGTATAATACTCCATTGAAAATTTTAAGGGTTAATAAATTTATCAAAAGAAAATTTAACATACACATAAAATACTTTGATCAATTAATTTTAAAAGACATTGTTTTCGATATAGCAATTTTAGATAATAGATAAATATTTTAAACATAAAAAACATTTAAATTGAAAAAAAAAGCAGTAATATCAATAGATGTAGAGGATTGGTATCATTTAGATTATTTTAAAGGAAATTTAATTGACAGATCACAAAGTATTCTTGAAGATGGAACAAAAGAGTTTATAAATATAATTACCCAAGAAAATATTAAAGCAACTTTTTTTGTGGTGGGTGAACTTATTTCAACAAATTTAAAATTATTATTAAAAATTTTAAATCAAGGAAATGAAATTTCAGGACATTCTTTTAATCACATAAGACCATTAACTCAAAATCTACAAGATTTTAAATTAGATTCTTCAAGACTACTTTTAGAAATACAACAAAAACTAAATATAAATAATCCAGGCTATAGAGCTCCTTGCTTTAGTTTAGATAATGATCGTCTACAGATATTAAAAGAACTTGGTTATAATTATGATTCGAGTAAGATATCCGCAGGTTTTCACCCTCTGTATGGATCAATTAATACAGATAGTTATACAAAAAAATATGATAATGTTTATGTAGATGATAATTTTACTGAATTTGAATTACCAACTATAAATTTCCTGAAACGAGATATTCCTATTTCAGGCGGTGGCTACCTTCGTATTCTTCCTTGGTTTCTTTTTAAGTATTTATTAAAGAAGTTTTTAAAAGAAAATGACACTTATTTTTTCTTTATCCATCCATTTGAATTAACAAATAAAAACATATCTCTTCCAAAAGATGCATCATTAAGTTCGATATTAAGATTTGGTATTGGTAGATCTAAATCTCGATTACGTTTTATAAAATTAATTAAGATTTTAAAAGAAGAAGGTTTCGAATTTGTCACTTTTTCTGATTTAACAAACGATAAAAAATAAACTATGAATCTAAATAATATAGTTCCTGAAAAAATAAGTTTTAACACCAGTCTATCTAATCATAAAGAATTTTTAAATAAATCTATTTATGAAAAAAGAATACTTGTAATTGGAGGGGCTGGTACCATTGGTTCTAGTTATATTAAACAAGTATTGAAATTCGAGCCTAGTAAAATAGTAGTTGTTGATATTAATGAGAATGGGTTGACTGAATTAACTAGAGACCTAAGAAGCTCAAATTTATTGGATTATAATCCAGAATATATAACCTATCCAGTAAATTTATTAAGTGATACTTTCGATAAAATATTTAATACAGAAACTTGGCAAGTGGTTGCAAACTTTTCTGCACATAAGCACGTGCGATCTGAAAAAGATAAAATTTCTGTAGAAGCCTTAATTAAAAATAATGTTTATGGAGCAATCAAACTTTTAAATTTATCCGAAGTAAATCCACCAAAATATTTTTTTAGCGTTTCTACTGACAAGGCAGCCAACCCTGTGAATATTATGGGAGCTTCAAAAAGCTTAATGGAAAAATTAATTTTATCAAAGAAAAATAATTTTAGAGTATCAACTGCTCGGTTTGCCAATGTTGCTTTTTCTAATGGAAGTTTGTTAGATGGGTTTATTTATAGATTAAACAAGAAACAACCACTTTCTTGCCCAGAAGATATTAAACGTTTTTTTGTAACTCCTGAGCAATCTGGTCAGATATGTTTAATAGCTACATTTTTAGGTGACTCAGGAAATATTTTCTTCCCTAAATTAGATTTTCATAAAGATCAGATATACTTTAAAGAGATAGCTTTAGATTTTCTAAAAGAGAACGGTTTTGAGCCAGTTTTAGTAAAGTCAGAAAAAGAAGCAAAAGAATTTGATTTTAATAAGAATCCTAAACAATATCCAATATTTTTTTTCAAAACAGATACGTCAGGAGAAAAAACATATGAAGAATTTTATACAGAAGATGAAGAGTATGAAATTGACAAATATGATTCTATAGGTTTTATAAAAACTCCAGAAATAAAAATCTCTTTTGAAGAAGTAGAAGCTGATTTTGAAAGTGTGTTTAATAATCCAAATTCTCAAAAGTCAGATATTGCAACTATAATTAAAAAATATGTTCCAGATTTTATGCACATAGAAACTGGTAAAAATCTAGATCAAAAAATGTAAATTATGTACAGCTTTTTTAAACGCTTATTCGATATTATTGTAAGTCTTATTGCGTTAATTATTCTATTACCAGTTTTTATTCCAATAATAATAATTCTTAGATTTTCTGCAGAAGGAGAAGTTTTTTATTTTCAAGAACGTTATGGGATTCATAATTCAAGATTCCAAATATGGAAGTTTGCAACCATGCTTAAAAACTCAATGAATATGGGAACAGGAAGTATTACCCTACAAAATGACCCTAGAGTAACAAAAATTGGATCCTTTTTAAGGAAGACAAAGATCAATGAACTACCACAAATCATTAATATATTAAAGGGAGATATAAGTTTAGTGGGCCCTAGACCATTAGTGACTAAAACGTTTACTGCATATAATGAAAAGGTGCAATCTAAAATATACAATGTAAAACCAGGTCTTACAGGGATTGGTTCTATTATTTTTAGAGATGAAGAATCCATTATTTCAGCTGTTAAGGATGAGGACCCTCATGAGTTTTACAAACGAATAATTGCTCCTTACAAGGGTGAATTAGAAATGTGGTATCAAGAACATAATTCTTTTTTTTTAGATTTACAATTAATATTCATGACTGCTTGGGTGATTTTGGTTCCTGCTTCAAAATTGTATGAAAAATGGTTTAAAGATTTACCAAAAAGAAATTTTTAATTTAAGTAATTTTGATTGTTATAATAAGTTAATAATTTATGATTCATCTATATTTGTATATATTTTTTTTTTCAAAACTAAATCACTTATGAGGCTACTACAAATTTTTATATTTGCTTCTTTTTTATCAATAGCTTTTCAAGCCTGCGTCTCAAAAAAAGAGATGTTGTACTTGCAAGATTTGGAGTCTTACAATAATACAGAGGTTACTTTTACCAACCACACCCTGCAGGTAGATGATATTTTAAAAATCTCTGTAGGGGCATTAATGCCAGAGGCGGCGTTTCCTTATAATAATGTTACAGCTGGTAACATGGTTGCCAATAATCTTGATGTTATGAAACTAGATGGATATTTGGTCTCTCAAAATCGTACGATTAATTTCCCGGTGTTGGGAGAACTTTCTGTAAAAGAAAAAACTACTCAAGACCTAGAAAATGACATTAAAAAACTACTGGTTGATGGCGGCTATTTAATAAGCCCTAATGTAACGGTACGTTTATTAAACGCTAAGGTTACTATTTTGGGTGAAGTACAACGGCCAGGTACCTTTTCTTTTACAGAAAATAATATTAGTTTACTGCAGGCCATAGGCCTTGCTGGAGATTTAACAATTAATGGTAGCAGAGAAGATGTGGTAGTGTTAAGATATGTAAATGGCGTGCAAACCACAGCTCGTATAAATCTTACCTCTGCCAATTTTTTAAGCGGGCCTTACCAAATGGTAAAACCCAATGATGTAATAGTAGTAAATCCAAACAGCGCTAAGTTAAAAACGGCGGGTTATGTGGGTAATATATCTGCCATACTAGGTATTACCTCTATTATATTAACCACTATACTTTTATTTACAAGATAATGACACAAGACAATTTTAACAACCAGAGTTACCTCCAAAAGGAAGACTCTATAGACATTAAAAAAGAGGCTGGCTACTACTTGTTTTTTTGGCCCTATTTTTTGGCCGGCGTTGTAATAGCAATGGTTTCTGCTTTTTTATATTTAAAAACCGCAGATCGTATATACACATCTAGTGCTCAATTACAAATTAAAAAACCTGCAGAAGATGCAGCCTCTTTTTTAACCGGAGGGATGGAGTTTTTTGGTTTTGACCAAGTAAATGTAGAGAATGACATTGCAGTGCTTACATCTCAGCACATTTTAAGCCAAGTGGTAACCCGTCTAGATTTGCAGACTAAGATATATAGTGTAGGTAGGGTAAATGCATCTTTACAATTTAATGATAAGTATACTAGATTTATTAATATAAAAGCCCCAGATAGCTATCAATATTGGGATGTAGAAATAACAAATAAAAAAGCATCTTTTACTAGAGATACCTTAAGTTTTAGTGTTAATAAAGGTGAGGTGTTTGCTTATAAAGACACCGAGATAACATTGCATGATTCTTTATATGTTCAAGATCGAACCTTTATTTTAGAAAGATACACTTTAAACGAGGCAGTTGAAGAATTAAGATATAATTTAACTGCAACGGCAGCCTCAAAACAAGGAGAAATTATAGATTTAAATTTTGTGGGTGTAAACCTAGCCCGTAATGAGGCTGTTTTAAATACTGTCATGCAGGTAATGCAGGATGACCAAGTAGAAGACAAGCGTTTAATATCTAAGGTAAGTCTTGCTTTTATTAATGATAGGTTAGATGGCCTAACCAAAAGTATAGATACCTTATCTCAAAATACCATCGCCTACCAAATGGCCAATGGTGTTTTTGATCCAGAGGCCCAAACAAGCAATGCGCTGGCAAATATTGTAAAAGGTCAAGAAGAAGCTTTTGGCATTGGTATACAGCTAGAAATTGCAAAAGCATTACTAGAAAAACTAGAAAGCCAGGCTAGCTATCAAATACTGCCAGCTAATATTGGTATAGAAAATGAGAGTGTTAACACGCTTGTAAGCTCTTACAACACGGTAGTTACCCAGCGTAATAATTTACTAATTAGCGCAACTACAAAAAGCCCAATAGTAATGCAGCTTTCTAGCCAGCTAGATAATGCAAAAGCGGCTATTATAACAGGAGTTAATAGATACATTGAAGGGCTGCAAACCTCACTCTCTGGCTTTCAAAACATGGAAGCTACAACTAGAGGACTTGTTGCCGGCCTGCCTAGCAAAGAAAATACTCTGCGAGCCTATGCTAGAGATTTTAAAATTGTAGAGGAGCTGTATGTATTTTTATTGGAGCGTAAAGAAGAGGCTTCTATAAGCTACATTTCTGCCTTGCCAAATATTAAACTATTAAGCTATGGGGTTTCTTCTAGATTTCCTATTTCGCCAAAAGTACAAATTACATACCTGGCTGCTTTATTACTAGGTATACTTGTTCCTTTTGGTATTTTGTTTTTATTAAAGATTTTAGATAGCAAAATAAACACTAGAGATGATCTAGAAAATGGTTTAAAAGGAATTACAGTCCTTGGAGAAATGCCTTTTGCAGAAAACACCGAAGATCTCGACGATACTGGTAGAGGCCTTATTGCAGAATCTGCAAGAGTGTTGCGCTCTGGTTTAAGCTTCCAGTTAAAAACAGATGCCACTAATGTTATATGTGTTACCTCTACCATTAAGGGAGAGGGAAAATCTTTTGTGTCTTACAATTTGGCGCAGAGTTATGCGGCACTAGGTAAAAAAGTAATTTTGGTTGGCGCAGATTTAAGAAACCCCCAATTGCATAAGTTTTTAAAACAAAAAAGAGAAAATATAGGGCTTACCACTTATTTAAGTAACGAGAATTTTAATGATATAGACTCTTTAATAACAAAGGCTACTAAATCTGGCGGTTTAGACTACCTGCTTACAGGAGCTATACCACCAAACCCCTCAGAGCTTTTAATGCGCTCACGCACTAAAGAGCTTCTTGATATATTAAAGCAAAGCTATGATTTAATACTTATAGATTCTGCGCCACTGCTACTTGTGAGTGATACAACAGCTCTTTTGCCGCTTTGTGACTCTGTGGTGTATGTAACAAGGTCTCAATACTCAGAGAAAAAGACATTCTCTTTTATTTTAAACATGCAACAAAGAGAAAACGTACCTCCTTTTGGCATGGTGCTTAATGGCCTTAGATCTGGAGGCCTCACTGGTTCAAACTACGGGTATAAATACCGTTATAGTTACGGCTATACATACAATTATGGCTATGGCTATGGTTATGGTAGTGATGCAGATACAGAAAGCTAAATTTATTATAAGTATAAAAAAACCACCCTATTTGGGTGGTTTTTTTTATTGTTTTTTTCAAGAAAACGCTGCGAGTTGAAACTCTCTAATGGCTTCCCATTGTATCCCTTGTTTTTTTGATAGGCTTAGATTTTGCAGGGTTTTTAAATGTTGCGGGTTATGGGCATCTGTGGCAACAAAATCATACAATCCTTCTTTTAAGAGTTTTTCTGCTTTTTGTTTTACCTCAGGCCCGTAATGGCCTAAAAGCGAAAGGGCGTTTAATTGCAAGTAAAAGCCTTTGTTTTTTAACTCCTTGTACTCTTTTATAGTAGGTATTGAGTGGTAACGCTCTGGGTGGGCTAAAATAGGAGTAATGTTATTTTGTAGCAGCGTAAAACCAGCTTCTACTAGCCTTGTGGTCTCTGAGAAAAAGGTTATTTCAACCAGAATGTACTCATCTTTTAACAGTAAAGCAGGCATGCTAGTTTGCAAGTTTTTCATGAAAACTTCATCTATCATGTACTCTGCCGCATAAGATTTTACTTTTGGGCTTTCTCTCTTTGAAGTTTTTTCAGTTAAAATATCAAAAGCACTTTTAATAGTAGTGGGCGTATTTGGGTATAGATCCTGGTATACATGAGGCGTAGGAAGTACACTTGTAATACCAAGAGCTTCAAATTTCTCTAACATCTTTAAAGACATGCCAACACTTTTACTGCCATCATCTATAGCAGGCAAAAGGTGGTTATGTATATCACACAAGCCCTCAAATAATGGCTTTTTATGTTTTGTAAAAAAATCAAACATAGGGTTCTAATACATTAGTTTAAATACAAAAATACAATATATTATAACAATGGTATTTTTGCAGCTAGCTTATTTCAATCTATATTTGCTTTTGATATTTTTACTTAATTAAAGTATAAAAAAACACTACAATTATGAAAACGCGCCTATCTCTTTTTTTACTATGTTTTGTAATTGTTTTTTCTTTAAAAAGCCAATCCAAAGATGTTAGCTACACGATACATTCAAGTACGGGCCTCTCTAGTGATACCGCCTTGCCCTTTTGGCTAGTTGCAAACCAGTATGGTGCTGTGCCTAATAGTGATTACGGCCTTTTAAACACCGCTATTTTTAAAGACTATGATACCCCAAATACATTGTTTGATATTTCTTATAAAGCCAGCGCCACTGGTTTTATAGCCCAAGAAAACAAACTTTTATTAAACGAGCTGTACCTTGGCGTTAGGTTTAAAAACATTGTACTAGATATTGGCGCTAAAAACGATGCCGTTTTATGGAATAATCTATCATCCTCTAATGGGAGTATTATAAAATCAATTAACGCAAGGGCCATGCCTGGTGTAAATATTAAAACCAATAATTTTATAACACTCCCGTTTGCAACATCTTGGCTTGAGGTTAAAGCAAACTTTGCCCATTATTTTATGAATGATACCAGGTTTGTAGACAATACCAACCTGCACCATAAAAGCCTGCACTTAAAAACCACTGTTAGCCCAACACTAGCCATAATTACAGGTTTAGATCATTACGCCCAGTGGGGAGGGACCTCTCCAGCGTTTGGCGTGCAACCTAGCTCACTCTCAGATTATATTAAAGTTGTCTTTGGCGCAGAAGGTGGAGATGGAGCAACCTTGAATGACCAATTTAATGCTCTTGGAAATCATGTTGGGGCTTACTTATTACAATTTAACTACAACAAAGACAATATAGGGCTCAATTTTTACTACTCGCACCCTTTTGAGGATACCTCTGGCAGAGAGATGACCAATTGGCAAGATGGTTTGTATGGTGTATTTGTAGATTTAAAAAAAAATAAGTCTTTAGTAAACAGTGTTTTGTTAGAGTTTACTCACACAAAAAACATGAGTAATAACCCCGTTTCTATTAGCGGTCCAGATAATTATTTTAACAACAGTATTTATAGATCTGGCTGGACCTACCACGGCAATACCATAGGGTCTCCCTATTTTACTCCAAAACCTGTAGATGAGAATGGTATTACAAGCGGTATAATAAAAGGAGACAATAGATTTGCGGCCATTAACATTGGTGCCAATGGTTTTTTGAAAGCTTTGCCTTATAAAATACTGCTAAGCCACACTACTTATTACGGGTGGTTTGGCCAGGAGTATGACCCTAACCCTTACCAGTTTTCTGGAATCTTAGATCTAGTGATCCCACAAGAGAAGTTCAACCTGCCCTTTGATGTTGCTGCCAGTTTTGCTTTTGACGCAGGCACCTATAGATCCCAAAATTTTGGGGCTTTTTTAAGCATTACAAAAACAGGTAGTTTTTAAAATCCTGTACTATTTTAATAGCACCTGTTTTTAATTTTCTAAGGCGCTTTTCTACTATCTTTGCTAGCGTATGAGTACACTAGTACAAATTTCTGTTTTACCCCGCCAACAAGAAGATGCCCCCTTTATCAAAGAGCTTGCTTTAACCAAGGCTAAACTATATGCCAATGATATAGTCCAGTGGCGCATACGTAAAAGATCTATAGATGCTAGACGGGTACCTATAAAAATAAATTTACAAGTAGAGTTTTGGCTTCAAAATGAGCAAAAAGAAACTATCCCAGCTTTTATAGCGCAAGATGTTTCTAGTAAAAAAGAAATAGCCATCATTGGCGCAGGCCCAGCAGGTCTGTATGCAGCTCTTAGAGCCATTGAGGCGGGTCTTAAACCCATTGTTTTTGAGAGAGGTAAAGATGTAAGAGCGCGTCGTAGAGATTTGGCTATTATTAACAAAGAGCAAACTGTAAACCCGGAGTCTAACTACTGTTTTGGAGAAGGTGGCGCCGGCACCTATAGTGACGGTAAATTGTATACAAGAAGCAAAAAAAGAGGCAATGTATTAAAAGCCATAGAGTGGTTTGTGCACTTTGGCGCAGATCCAGATATTTTGGTAGACGCCCACCCACATATAGGTACCAACAAGCTCCCCAAAATTATCACCGCAATGCGTGAAGCCATTATAGCCGCAGGCGGAGAAGTCCATTTTAATGCTAAAATGACAGATATCACCTTAAAAGATAATACCATTACAGGGCTTCAAATTAATGATACAAATACCTACACATTCTCTGATGTAATTCTTGCCACAGGCCACTCTGCAAGAGACATATTTTATTTATTGCATAAAAAAAATATAGCCATAGAGGCCAAACCTTTTGCCATTGGGGTTAGGGTAGAGCACCAGCAAGAATTAATAGATACCATACAATACCACGGAGATGGAGAGAATCCTTATTTGCCGCCAGCCTCTTATGCCTTGGTGGAGCAGGTAGACGGCTTGGGAGTGTACTCTTTTTGTATGTGTCCTGGAGGTATTATTGCGCCTTGTGCTACTAGCCAAAAGGAGGTTGTCACCAATGGTTGGAGCCCCAGCAAACGCAACAACCCTTATGCTAATTCTGGTATCGTGGTGAGCGTTGCTCCTCAAGACTTGCCAAATTACACCCCCAATGATCCTTTTGTGTGTCTAGACTTTCAAAAACAAGTAGAGCATGCTTGCTGGGTAGCTGCAGGTAAAACGCAGCGTGTTCCTGCCCAAAGAATGGTAGATTTTGTAGAAGGGAACATCTCAAAAGATTTCCCAAAAACTTCCTACCAACCAGGGATTGTCTCTGTAGATTTAAATACAGTACTACCAAAATTAATAACAAAACGCTTACAAAAAGCTTTTGTAGCTTTTGGAAAGAAAATGTACGGCTATTACACCAACCAAGCAGTCTTGCATGCCCCAGAGAGTAGAACCTCATCTCCGGTGTTAATACCTCGCCACAAAGACACCTTAGAGCATATAGATGTAAAAGGTCTATATCCTTGCGGAGAAGGCGCAGGCTATGCCGGCGGTATTATATCTGCGGCTATAGATGGCATTAACTGTGTAGATGCCATTATAGAAAAGCTAAAAGTTTCATAAATCTTTTATTAGCTTGTAACTAAGGCTAAGGTTATGCTATCTTTACTTTAAATAAACAGCCCCTTGATTAAAGATTCTATCATTACTTTTTTATGGAGTATATCACCCTTTGGGGAAGCCAAAG
>Ga0206125_10001542_pt1 | contig 26870 bp, 23 predicted proteins | sample Helgoland_Spring_4_FD_148598 | JGI IMG/M metagenome (GOLD analysis project Ga0206125, IMG submission 148598) | Pelagic subsurface seawater microbial communities from Kabeltonne, Helgoland, North Sea - Helgoland_Spring_Bloom_20160331_1 | ecosystem: Environmental > Aquatic > Marine > Epipelagic ... | reverse complement strand
AGTGCTGAGAGTCGTCATTCCAGCGTAGGCTGGAATCTATTTTATGGGTGGATGGGCCCCAGCCTCCGCTGGGGTGACATTCCTTTGCTGGGGTGACGTTCCTTCGCTGTGGCAACGCTCCATAGCTGGGGCGACGTTCCATAGCTGGGGCGACGTTCCATAGCTGGGGCGACGTTTGACACTTGGGTGACATTTAATACTGAGTTGTCCTATCACTCCGACTAAACCCTGCCAATCCGCAATCGCTCCAACTTGGGATCCGCCAGCGGAATAGCCTTCAGTAGCTGCCGAGTATATTCCTGCTGTGGGTCTGACCACAGCGCTTCTGTATCCCCCGACTCAATAATCAATCCCTTGTTCATCACCATAACTCGATCCGAAATATAGCGAACTACCGACAAATCGTGAGAGATAAACAACATCGTCAGATTGTGGCGCTCAACCAACTCGAGAATAAGATCGAGAATCTGCGCCTGAATAGTCACATCCAACGCCGACACCGGTTCATCGGCAATAATTAACTCCGGCTTAGTCGCTATGGCGCGACCAATAGCGATACGTTGACGTTGGCCACCGGAAAACTCATGGGGATATTTACGCATCTGACCATAGGCTAAACCGACATCATCCATCAACTGACGAACCTGATTATCAATTGTCTTTTTATCCGCCAGACCGTGATAGAGCAGGGGCTCTGCCAGCGTTTCATAAACGGTCATGCGAGGGTTTAGGGAGGCGTAGGGATCCTGAAAAATCATCTGCATTCGGCGACGCCATGGCACCAATTGTTTCGGCTTAAGGCCGCCAAGGACTGTGCCATCAAATGTCACGGTGCCAGCTGTGGTGGGTGCCAGCTGTAAAATGGAACGCCCCAGTGTCGATTTCCCCGAGCCGGATTCGCCGACTAAACCAAGGATCTCTCCGCGCTGTATATCCAGAGAAACACCGTCGACAGCCTTGATATATTTTTTCTCACTGGCCGCTTTACTGTAATCATTGAAATAGGTTTTTAAATCTCGCACCTTTACCAGCAGATTACCGTGCTCGGCGCGATTGGGTAAAACTTTCGCTCCCTCAGGAATGGCCGCTAACAACTTTTGTGTGTAAGCACTCTGACTGTGGTAAAAAATATGATCAGTATCACCGCTCTCTTGAATAGTGCCGTCACAGAGTACCAACACCTTATCGGCAATACCGGCGACTACCCCGAGATCGTGGCTGATAAAAATAACCGCGACATCACGGGTTTGTTGCAGCTTTTTAATCAGCTCTAAAATTTGCGCCTGAATCGTGACATCGAGAGCCGTGGTGGGCTCATCGCAGATCAATAACCTCGGTTCATTGATAAGCGCCATGGCGATCATCACACGCTGACGCATACCTCCAGAGAACTCATGGGGATAGCAGTCATAGCGCGCTTCGGCATCAATAATGCCCACTTCATCCAATAACTCAATGGCCCGCAAACGTGCGTTTTTTCGGCTTTGAACACGGCTTTTGTTCGGGTGATAAATCAGCGGCTCAATTAACTGTTCGCCGATGCTGATAAAGGGGTTTAGCGAGGTCATGGGATCCTGAAAAATCACCGCGATATCATTGCCTCTAAAATGACGCATTCGCGCAGAATCGCAGGTTAATAAATCCTCGCCATCAAATATGGCGGTGCCGCCCTCGATCACCGCCGGTGGTTTCGGCAGGAGATCCAACAGGCTGTAACAGGTGACCGATTTCCCCGAGCCGGACTCGCCGACAATCGCCAGAGTCTCGCCCTTATCGACGCTAAAGCTGACATCATCAACGGCTTTAACCACACCGTTTCTAGTATGGAAATAGACTTTTAAACCGTTTACCTCAAGTAGAGCCATGGCGATTAATCCTTTGAGGTTCTTGGGTCGAGGGCATCACGCAGGCCATCGCCGAGAAAGTTGAGGGCAAAAAGTGTCAGCGACAGGGTGACGCCGGGAAAGATTAGCAGCCATGGATATTCTTCCATGGTTTCAACGCCGTAATTGATCAGTAGTCCCCAAGAGCTCTGTGGCGGTTGAATGCCCAGGCCGAGAAAACTTAAAAATGCCTCCAGCAACATAACGCTGGGGATGGTTAATGTGGTGTAGACAATCACCGGGCCAAGGGTGTTGGGAATAATATGTCGGCGAATAATCGTCCACTGAGACAGCCCTAGCGAATGTGCGGCTTCGACAAATTCTTGTTTGCGCAGCGCCATAACTTGGCTGCGTACTATGCGCGCCATGGTCAGCCACTCGACGGCACCAATGGCTAAAAATAGCAGCAGAATATTGCGTCCAAATACCACCATCAGTAAGACGATAAAAATCATAAAGGGCAGGGCGTACATAATATCGACGATCCGCATCATCACCGCATCGGTGCGGCCACCGACAAAGCCTGCAGTTGCTCCCCAGAGCACGCCTATCAGCAGCGCCACGGCGGTGGCAATAAAGCCAACGGTGAGCGACACGCGGCCACCGTACATTATGCGTGTGAGCATATCGCGACCAAAGATATCTGTACCTAGCCAGTGCTGAAAAGAGGGTGCGGTGGCGCCCAATAGCAGATTCTGTTCTTCATAGCCGTAGGGTGCAATCCAGGGTGTCAGTATTGACACTAGGCAGAGTAGGCAGAGAACGGTGAGACCAAAGAGGGCGAGATAATTTTTACTCAGTTTAATCCAGGCATCCTGCCACAGCGAGGTGCCTTGCTCATCGGTTTGCTGAAGGTCTTTGTTGGCCATTAGTTATTACCTCGAGCCTGTTGACGCAGCTTTGGGTTTAGCCAGATGGCGAGCATATCTGAGAGTAAATTAAACAGGATAATCAGCGTGGCGAAGAAGATGGTCATGCCGAGAATCATTGTGTAATCGCGATTAAAAGCGGCCTGAACATAGAAGCGCCCAAGGCCGGGAATTTGGAAAATGGTTTCGACCACAAAGGAACCGCCCAATAGTCCTGCGAAGGCCGGCCCTAAAAAGGCCACCACGGGAATTAAGCCGCCGCGTAGTGCGTGCTTGAAAATAATTAGTCTCTCGGAGAGACCTTTAGCGCGGGCGGTGCGAATATAGTCCTGAGATAACACCTCGAGCATTCCACCTCGGGATAGGCGCGCTATATAGGCGGCATAGCCCGTGCCGAGGGTAATTGAAGGCATGATTTTATCGCCGGGTATATCACCCCAGCCAGAGACTGGCAGCCATTCGAGATGAATGCCAAACACCAAGACCATTAATGGGCCGAGTAAAAATGACGGCATACAGATGCCGAGCATGGCCGCTGACATGGGCAGATAGTCCTGCATACTGTTGGGGCGCATGGCTGCGACAACACCGGCGCTGATACCAATCACCAGAGCGACCAGCATGGCGTAGAGAGCCAGCTCGGCGGTGGCCGGTAATCCGGCGGCAATCAATTCATTGACGGTGCGACCGGAATATTTAAACGAGGGACCAAAATCCCCCTGCACTACATCGCCCAGATAGCTGATGTATTGTTGCCATAAGGGTTGGTCGAGATTGTACTGCGCCTCTAGCGCTTTAATGACTTCTGGCGGTACCGCTTTGTCCGCGGAGAAGGGCCCACCCGGTGCCGAGTGCACCAGCAAGAACGTTGCACTGATAATAACCAGCAATACGGGAATGGCTTGAAGTAGTCGGTTAAGGGCAAACCTCAACATTAGTCCTGTGCTCCTGTATCGGCTTCAAGATAAATTTCCTTGAATGAAGGCTGATTGAGAATATTGTCATTAAAGTTTTTCACCGAGGTGTTGACCAAGTTATTGGAGGTGTAAATATAAATGGGTATCACCGGCATATCTTCAAGGAGCATCTTTTCAGCACGGGTAAAAATAGCCAGGCGTTCAGCATGAGTTTTGGCGGTGGGAGCCTCTTCGAGAATCAATCTGTCGTATTCCTTGTTGCACCAGCCGGTTCTATTGTTGCCGCCATTACAGAGAAACATGTCGAGAAAATTATTCGGGTCAACATAGTCGCCAATCCAGCCAGCGCGGGCAATTTCATAGTCGCGACCACTGACACTGTTGAGGTAGACCTTCCATTCTTGGTTGAGCAGTTTGACGTCGATATTGAGGTGGTTTTTCCACATCTGCTGAATAGCGACGGCAATCTTGCGATGCCCTTCGCTGGTGTTGTAGAGGATTTCTGTGGCGGGGAATCCCTCGCCATTGGGGTATCCGGCCTCTGCTAATAGTTGTTTTGCCGCTTCGGGATTAAATTCTAAATCGCTTTCTGGAAAGTAGCCCATGGTATTGGGTGGGGTCATGGCATAGGCGGGAATCTGCCCGGCTTTAAGTATGCGCCGGGTGATTTTCTTGCGGTCTATGGTCATACCCAGTGCGCGTCTAACGCGCTTATCTTGCAGATGCGGAACACGTACATTAAGACGATAAAAGTAGGTGCCTAGGTAGGGATCAATATGCAGCGCTGGGTCATTGCGGCTCTGGTAGGTTGCAATCTTATCCGCTGGCACGGTTCCGCTGTAGTGCAGCTGACCTGCGCGGAACATGCGCTCTTCGGTAATCGCATTTTCGGTGGGGTAGAAGATAATTTTATTTAATCGAATGTTCTCGGCGTCCCAGTAGTTGGGGTTGCGTTCGACGACCACGCGGCGATTAATTTTCCACTCTGATAATTGAAAAGCGCCATTGCCAACTAGATTGCCCTCGTAAGTCCAGCGGGTTCCGCGCTCGTCGGCTTCACCAAATTTTTCAATGGTCGGGCGATGGACTGGGTAAAGGCTGTAATGGTCGAGTAGCTGTAAAAAGTAGGGTGTTGGGTTTTTTAATCTGACTTGCAGGGTGAAATCATCCAGCGCCTTGACGCCGACCTGATCAAAATCGCTAATCTCGCCTTCATAATATTGTTTGGCATTCTCGATGGAAAAGTACATATAGGCGTAGAGGTTACCCAGTGCCGGTTGCAGAGCTCGCCACCATGACCAGACATAGTCGTGGGCATTGTGGGGGTCGCCGTTGGACCAGCGGGCATTTTCACGGAGATAGAAGGTGTAAACACGGCCATCTTCACTGATATCCCAGGACTTGGCGACTCCGGGTCTGGGTTCCAGTGTTTTACTGTCTTTAAGAACTAGCCCTTCCATAAGGGCGATAATGATCTTGTGCTCGGGTACGCCGGTGGCAATATGCGGGTCGAGGCTTTGGGGTTCGGTGCCGTTGCCCCAGTGGAGTGTTCCGCTGCGATTGCCTGAGGTAACATTGTTTTCCGACGAGCCACAGCCAATCAGTAATAATGTTGAGAGTAGGGATACCAAGATTGCAGAGCAGAGGGTGAAGATTGAGCCTGTGAGCTGACGCTTCATCGAATAAAAATCCTTAATTATTGTTGTATAAGCCCATACTCGGCTTGTCGGCTAAGGCCAGTGTAAACAAGCTCGTGGTCTAAGTGAAGGTCACCCTGAGTGCTGAACCTGAACCCAGCTCTAAAACCATAGACTTTTTGCGGGTGATTTAACAGGTTTGCTGCAGATATTGTTATAGCGGTTGCACTTGCCGGTCAAACCCCTGATAATCCCGCGCTGCGATTTATGGTGTCCCTCATTGGTCCCCTCGCAACAGCCAGCCACGAATCCCGCCAGGCCCGGAAGGGAGCAACGGTAGTGGTTACGCTGTGTGCCGAGGTGTGGCTGGTGGGGGTCACCGCCATTTATACTTTCCTGTGTCATTCTGAAAGAGTTTTCCGTACCTCCTTGTAGACCTCTGCGTACTTCCTTGTTATGTAGCTTGGCTTTTTATCTCAATCTTTTTAAACATCCTCTTTCTCTTTGTATTGAGGTCGCCCAAGAGTGGCTCTGCCCTTATTGGATCGGCTCCATGGTTACAGCGGTTTCCAGCACTCGCAAAACTCGCTTCGCTCAAACAGTTGCTCGCTCAATCTGGAAACCCCTGCAACCATAAACGGAGCCCGACTGATCCAATAAGGGCAGAGCCACTCTTGGACTTTGCGCGAGACTTGATTTTTGGTGGCTGTTCTTAGCTTTATCTTAAAATGGCGGCTTGAGATTTAAATAGGAGCCTCAGCTAAATAGGAGCCTCAGCTAAAATAGAAGCCTCTTATGAAAAGTCTCTTTCCGCGCTGGGCTTATCTCCCTATAATGGTTTTTTGATTTTGAAGACCTGGTGTTATGAGTTATCAAGTACTTGCCCGCAAGTGGCGCCCGCGTATTTTTGCCGAGATGGCTGGCCAGCAACATGTGTTGCAGGCATTGATTAATGCGCTGGATAATAATCGTCTTCATCATGCCTACTTATTCACTGGCACACGCGGTGTGGGTAAAACGACCATCGCTAGAATTCTCTCTAAATGCTTAAACTGCGAAGCCGGCGTAAGCTCGGTTCCCTGCGGTGACTGTTCCGCCTGTAATGAGATTAATGAGGGGCGCTTTGTCGACCTGATCGAAGTGGATGCCGCCTCGCGAACCGGTGTCGATGATATGCGTGATTTACTCGACAATGTTCAGTACACCCCAGCTCGCGGTCGCTACAAAATTTACTTGATTGATGAGGTGCACATGCTGTCGAAAAACAGTTTTGCGGCACTGCTGAAAACCCTTGAAGAGCCACCACCTCATGTTAAGTTTTTGTTTGCGACCACTGATCCACAGAAGCTTCCGATAACCGTTCTCTCGCGCTGCCTGCAGTTTAATCTCAAGAATCTCAGCCCCGAGAGAATTACCGAACACCTGCAGTTTGTCCTCGGCGAAGAGAAGATCCCTTTTGAAGAGGCGGGTATCTGGTCACTGGCTCGCGCCGCCGATGGCAGTATGCGCGACGCTCTGAGTTTGACCGATCAGGCAATTGGACACGGCGGCGGTCAAATTAATGAAGCGGATGTCAGTTCTATGCTCGGTACTATCGAGCGCAGCTTTGTGGTGGATATCTGCAAGGCGCTCTCTGCTGGTTCTGGCCCCGACCTACTGGCCGCTATTGCCAGAATGGCAGAGCAGTCACCAGACTATGATGCAGCTCTCGCCGATGTATTATCGGTCTGGCATCAAGTAGCGATTGTGCAAACGGTGCCTGAAGCACTGGATAAGGGGCTGGCTAATTACAGTGAGGTGCTGGCACTTTCTGCTCAAGTCAGTCGCGAAGATGTTCAGCTGTTCTATCAGATTTGTTTGATGGGGCGCAAAGATCTGCAACTCTCTGCCGATGCTAAATCAGGGTTTGAAATGGTTATGCTGCGGGCCTTGGCTTTTCGGCCCCAGAACTCCCCCCGTGGCCCAGCTTTAGCCTCGTCATCAAATCAGGCGACGGGCACAGCGCCAACTTCTGCCTCCTCTAATGCAGAAACCGTAGAAACCACAGTAGCCACACCGGTTCCACCGGAGGTGGAGCCCAGCGTAAAAAAGTCTGAAGCGCTCGTCGAAGAAGATAGACCGCCGTGGGAACCACTGGTTGCCGAGGTTAATGAAAAGCCCGCAGCGTTTAGTAATAGAGAGCACTTAACTTCTCGTAATGAAGAGCCTTCAGCTTCTCTTAATAAAGGGCAAGAGCCCTCAGCTTTTAGCAATAAAGAGCCTTCAGCTTCTCTTAATAAAGGGCAAGAGCCTTCAGCGTCTTTTAATAATGAGGTTCCTTCAGCGTCTTTTAATAATGAGGTTCCTTCAGCGTCTTTTAATAATCAGGTTCCCTCAGCTTCTCGTAATGCAGAGCCCTCAGCTTCTAGTAATAGAGAGCACGTGCCCTCAGCGTCTTTTCATAAAGCGATCCCCCTGCAAAGCTTCACCCCAGACAACTGGATCCAGCTGCGCAAGCAGCTAACCATAGTTGCCTCCCTCGGTGAAATTGCCAGTCATTGTCTCTACCTAGGTCGCAGCGGGTCTACACTCCGTTTCTTAATCGATAGTGGTCACAACAGCCTCTATGATGATGCCCATCAGGCACAGTTCAGTGAGGCTCTCAGTGACTATTTTAAAACCCCGGTCAGTGTAGAGATCAGTCTCGGTGTTGCCGAACAGGAAACCCCTCGGGCGGCAAACCTGCGTGAGAAGTCCGAGCGCCTTGCCGAAGCCGTAGAAACCCTAAATAACGATCCCGCCGTGTTGAAATTTAAGCAGCTGTTCGATGGAACAGTGGATGAACGCTCAGTGCGGCCTATCGATTAATTATCTGAAACAGCGTTTCAGAAAGCTATTTGAGGACAGTATGAATATCAACGATTTAATGAAACAGGCCCAGCAGATGCAGGGCAAAATGGCCGAGATGCAAGAGCAGGCGGCCAATGCCGAAGTTACCGGTGAATCCGGTGCCGGTATGGTAAAAGTGGTGATGACCGGGCGTCACGATGTCCGTAAAGTGACCCTCGATCCCTCGCTTATGCAGGAAAATAAAGAGTTTCTCGAAGACCTTTTAGCCGCCGCGGTCAATGACGCAGTGCGTAAAGTCGAAGCCCAGAGCAAGGATGCCTTAGGTAAAATGACCGGTGGTATGGATTTACCTCCCGGTTTTAAAATGCCATTTTAAGTGCAAGATAAAACTATAAATAATTGCGAAAGGCTAAATTGTGTACGGTAATTTAATTGATCAACTGATTGACTCCCTCAGGGTTCTTCCCGGTGTCGGGGCAAAATCTGCCCAACGCATGGCACTGCACTTACTTGAACGCGATCGCAGTGGTGCCTCTCGGCTGGCTGAGATGATTGTCGAGTCGGTGGACAAAGTAGGGCGCTGCGCTGGTTGTCGTACCTTAACTGAACACGAATACTGCGCTATCTGCAGCAATAACAGTCGACTGCCAGAGCAGATCTGTGTGGTCGAGAGCCCGGCAGATTTGTACGCGATTGAGCAGGCTGGTAGTTTTCGCGGTAAATATTTTGTACTGCTCGGCCATCTATCGCCGATTGATGGTGTGGGCCCCGAGCAATTGGGTATAGATCAATTGATCGAAAGCCTGAAAACCGGTGCGGTCAATGAATTGATTCTTGCTACTAACCTCACCGTTGAAGGCGAAGCGACAGCGCATTTTATTGCCGACAAAGCTAAGGCTCTGGGTGTTGCCGTATCGCGAATCGCCTACGGTGTCCCCATGGGTGGTGAGCTTGAATATGTTGATGGCGGCACCTTGAATATGGCTTTGCAAAGTAGGAAAACCCTCTAGATGACCGCTTCTACACCAGATACTTCAGGTTCCACCACAAACCACTGGATCGCTGATAATCAGCAGTTGGCAGCGCTCTGTGAGCAGTTGCAACCATCCACGTCGCTGGCTATTGATACTGAGTTTATGCGTACCAACACTTACTATCCCAAGTTGGCGCTAATCCAGCTTTCCGATGGTCAGCAGTGTTGGTTGATCGATGTGTTGGAAATCGACCAGTTTGCTCCGCTCAAAGCATTGCTCGAAGCCCCAGATCGGGTACTTATCTTTCATGCGCCGGGGGAAGATTTTGAAGTTCTCGACCATGTACTTTCCATTGTTCCGGTCAATATTTTCGATACTCAGGTCGCCGCGGGCTTAGTCAATATCGGTTACTCCATGGGTTACGCGCGACTGGTCGCCCATGTCTTTGATATCGAGTTGGGTAAGGAAGATACTCGTTCCGACTGGATGGTGCGGCCCCTAACGGAGCGTCAAAAACTCTATGCGGCAGATGATGTTCTCTATCTGCACCGCTTGCATAAGATACTCGCCGATAAACTTGTCGAGCAACAGCGCCAGAGTTGGCTCGACGAAGAGATGCTAGGACTGCTTGAGCTTGCCGTACAGCGCAAGAAGGCGGCAGACTATTACTTGCGTGTTAAGGGCGCCTGGCGTTTGCCTGGCAGCTCATTGGCGGTGCTTAAAAGTCTCTGTGACTGGCGTGAAACAACCGCACGCACATTGGATAAGCCGCGCTCGCATATTGTTAAAGACAATGTGCTGTTAGAGCTGGCCAATAATATGCCCACCACCATGGGTCAATTACATCGCATTGATGACTGGTACTCGCGTTCGGTAAAACGTTTTGGTGAAGATGTTCTGCAGCTGATTGCCGATGTCGATCAGGACAATATTCCAGCGGGGCTGCCACAGCCGCTTTCTCGTTCTGTGGCCGATGTAATGAAGACGATGCGCGCCAGCCTCAATGACGTCGCCGAAGATCATGGAATTCCCAAAGAGTTAATGTCGAATAAAAAAGAACTGGAATCGATTCTGCGCACGGTTGTCGAAGGCGATTGTCAGTGGCCAACAAGACTTACCCAGGGCTGGCGGGTTGCCATGGTTACACCGGCATTAAAGTCAGTGATTGAAAGTAGTGACAGCCTGTGAAAATACTCTGCGACATCTACAAAACCGCCAGCAAAGATGAAATGTACCTCTACCTTTGCAGAGCCAAAGGTTTTAAATGCGTCCCCGATGTACTGCTGAAAAATTTTGGCGAGCCGGTTCTGGTCACCACCTTTGTCCTCACCGAGGCGAAAAAATTAGCCCGTGCCGATATCACTAAGGTGATGGCTGATTTGACTCTGCATGGCTTTTACTTGCAGATGCCACCGCCTAAATTTCCTAAGGCCAATGACAGCCAATGAAATTACAACCTTGGTGGGAAGCCATAGCCCTGACGGATATGAGCGAAAGTCAGTGGGAGTCACTCTGTGATGGTTGTGCAAAATGTTGTCTGGTTAAACTTGAAGATTATGACAGCGCCGAGATTTACCATACCAACCTTAGCTGTCAGCTGTTGGATACTGAATCCTGTCGCTGTTCCGATTACCCCGGTCGCCACAAGGTAGTCGATGACTGTATAAAACTTGATCGCACTAATATTAATACATTGTCATGGTTACCTAAAAGCTGTTCTTATAGACTAATAGCCGCGGGCGATCCGCTCCCTCGTTGGCACCATCTGCGCTCGGGAGATACTGAGATGATTCACAGTTATGGCGCATCACTGCGTGGTAAAGTGGTCTCTGAGTTAGAGGTTTGCGAAGAGGATGTCGAAGATCATATTATTAAATGGATTGATTAGTTATGTTTTCTGCTGAAGATTATTTGCAGGGTTGGATCGTTTACTCTGCCGGCGTCAGCTGTCTGCTGCTGTTCCTGTGGTTGGTTTTACGAAAGTCCAGCTGGACAACTGTTCGACATCTAACAATGCTTTTCTCGGCTGCAGTTCTGCTAACCCCGGTGACTGCTTATCGAGATGACAGTCATCTCGCGCCGGCCTTTTTTGTCAGCCTTTATGAAGGGCTGCTGCTCAAAGGTGCCGATGCTGGCTTTCAGCGCGGTCTTGCGCCGATTATTGCCGTGGCCTTTTTTGCCCTGATCGGTTACCTGTTGATACGACTAGTCTGGAGCCTTATTTTAAAACGCCGATCAGGCAAGATAGATTCCGCTAAAAAACCTCGCGGTGCAAAATTACATGTCAAGCAGGACTGCGCCGAGTAATTTACCCGCCGCGGTCTCCCCTGCACCAGCCAATCTTTAATTCCAACTTGGCTTTTTACTCTCCTTTTTTCATTTTATTGCGATGAAAACTCCGCAGTCATATTGGGTTGCTCAAGCCCACTGTTTTTAGCTTATTATGCACAGCAGACTATTTTTTAAAACTTTAATGTGGATTTTGATGCTATGAAATTTGAAGGTACAGAGAACTATGTCGCCACCGAAGAGCTACAGATGGCGGTTAATGCCGCGGTAACACTGCAGCGCCCACTGTTAATCAAAGGTGAGCCAGGAACCGGTAAAACGCTGCTGGCAGAAGAGGTTGCCAAAGCCTTGGGCAAGCCACTGCTAGCCTGGCATATCAAGTCCACAACCAAAGCCCAGCAGGGCCTCTATGAATACGATGCGGTCTCGCGGCTGCGTGACTCTCAGCTCGGCCATGACAAGGTCAATGATATCGGCAACTACATCGATAAGGGTAAGCTGTGGAAAGCCTTTACCGCCGACGAACAGGTTGTGCTGCTAATCGATGAGATAGATAAAGCCGATATTGAGTTTCCCAATGACCTTCTTCTCGAATTGGATCGCATGGAGTTTCATGTCTACGAAACCGGCGAGACAATTAAAGCTATACAGCGTCCCATTGTGATTATTACCAGTAATAATGAAAAAGAACTGCCCGATGCCTTTTTGCGTCGCTGCTTCTTCCACTTTATCAGCTTCCCCGATCGCGCCACCATGCAGCGAATTGTCGATGTGCATTTCCCAGTTATCAAAAAGACGCTGGTTGATCAGGCGCTGGATATATTCTTCGATGTGCGCAAAATCCCCGGCCTTAAGAAAAAGCCCTCAACCTCAGAATTGGTCGACTGGTTAAAATTAATTTTGTCCGATGATATTCCCGAAGATATCTTAACCAATCGCGATTCAACCAAAGCTATCCCGCCACTTTATGGCGCACTGCTAAAGAATGAGCAGGATGTCCATCTACTTGAGCGCCTGGCCTTTATGACCCGTCGCGAAGCCCGCTAAGGCTATTGATGCAATATTATGCTGATTAATTTTTTCTACAGCCTCAAGCGCGCCAATGTTCCGGTCTCCATTAAAGAGCTCTTGGATCTGCTCAGCGCCATGGAAAAAAATATTGCCTTTGGTTCCCTAGATGACTTTTATCTATTGGCGCGCACCTGTCTGGTCAAGGATGAAAAATACTACGATCGTTTTGATCGTGCCTTTGGCGCCTACTTTAAAAATCTTGAAAATATCGACGGTATTATTGAAGCGCTGATCCCTGAAGACTGGTTGCGCAAAGAATTTGAAAAGCATTTTAGCGAAGAAGAAAAAGCCAAAATTGAAAGTCTTGGCGGTCTTGAAAAGCTTATTGAAGAGTTTAAAAAACGCCTCGAAGAACAGAAGGAGCGTCATCAGGGCGGTAATAAGTGGATTGGCACCGGCGGCACCTCGCCCTTCGGTCACGGCGGTTTTAACCCCGAGGGTATTCGCGTCGGTGGCGAAGGCGGGCAGGGCAGTGCGGTTAAGGTTTGGGATGAACGTCAGTTCGCCGATCTCGATGACTCAGTGCAGATTGGCACACGCAATATAAAAGTAGCCCTGCGCCGCCTGCGCAAATTTGCTCGCGAGGGCTCAGCGGATCAGCTCGATCTCGATGATACTATTCGCAGTACTGCGCGCAATGCCGGTCTGCTCGATATCAAAATGGTGCCAGAGCGTCACAATGCGGTAAAGGTGTTGATTTTCTTTGATATCGGCGGCTCCATGGACCCCTATGTGCGACTTTGTGAGGAGCTTTTTTCCGCAGCAAAAACTGAATTTAAGCATCTCGAGTATTTCTATTTCCACAACTGTCTCTATGACTATGTGTGGAAAGACAATCACCGCCGTCGCGACGAGCAGATATCAACCTACGATCTACTCAACAAATACACTGCGGATTACAAGGTTATCTTTGTCGGCGATGCCTCTATGGCGCCCTATGAAGTTAACAGCCCTGGCGGCAGTGTTGAGTATCATAATGAAGAGCCCGGTAGTGCTTGGATGCAGCGCATGTCGCAGACTTTCGAGAAATTAGTATGGTTAAATCCAGTGCAGGAACAGTACTGGGATTACACGCCATCAATTTTGATGCTGCGAGAACTGGTTGAGGGTAAGATGTATCCTCTGACCCTCGCTGGATTGGAAAAAGCGATGAGACTTCTTTCGAAATAGGTTGTCAAAAAATAGACTGCAGAAACAAGTTGTCGTAATGTTAATACAATGAGAAGCAAAGACTCAAAAAAGATCAATATAGATCCTTTGAGTTGCCTGAGCCCACAGGGGCTAGGTCGAGTAAGAAAATAATAATTACAATAAGATCCTATAAAAATAATTAATAAAACGAATGGATGGGTAGAGCTATGCGCGTACAAGATGCCGTTGATCAAGCACTGAAAGATATGGGGGTTTCAAATCAACAACCGGAACTGCCAGCGCAGTCCCTTCTGCAGCTGTGGCAGCAGTCGGTAGCCGACTCTGCCGATTTACCCTCGTTTACCTGCCTCGGCCAAACCCTCAGCTATGGTGAGATTGACCAGCTGGCCAATCGTGCCGCCGCCTATTTTCATCATCAGCTAAACCTAAAGTCTGGTGATCGAATTGCCGTGCAACTACCTAATTTACTGCAATACCCTGTTGTTGTTATCGCCGCTTGGAAGCTGGGTCTGGTGATTGTTAACACGAACCCGATGTATACCCATCGCGAGCTGGTTCATCAGTTTAATGATTCTGGTGCCAAAGCGGTGGTGGTTCTCGATCAGTTCTATAAGACCCTTGCCGCAGCCATACCAGAGACCGGAATAAAAAATGTGGTAGTTACCCGAGCCATTGATCTATTGCCACAACCCAAGAAAAGCCTACTAGTTGCAGTGACCAAAATTCTCGGCAAGCGTCCCACGCTGCCAAACAGTGGCTTTATTCCTTTTGATGAGGTTATCGCCCCGTCCGAACAGACTTATCCAGTGCATACTCCCGAGCTCAAAGACATCTGTGCCCTGCAGTACACCGGTGGTACCACCGGGGTTTCCAAAGGCGTTATGCTCACCCAGAGTTCGATAATGCACAATATTGCTCAAGCCTTGGCGATGGTGAATGTTGGCGATGAGTCGATTGATAACTTCACGGTCGTCTCGCCGCTGCCTCTTTACCATATCTATGCTTACATGCTGAGTATGGGGCTGACCCCAGCGGTCCGTGGCCACAGCCTATTAATTCCCGATCCCCGTAATATTTCTGCCTTTGTCGGCGCTATCAAAAATGCAAAGTTTGAAATCTTCTGCGGATTGAATTCTCTGTTTGTTGCCTTGATGCAAGATAAAGCTTTTCAAAAGCTCGATTTTTCAGGGTTAAAACGCACCCTTTCCGGTGGTATGGCGCTGATGGATTCTGTCGCCAATGACTGGCAGCAACTGACCGGCTGTGTGGTCAGTGAAGGCTATGGCATGACTGAGTCATCGCCGGTGATTTCCATGAATCCTTCTGGTTTTGAAAAAATAGGCACCGCTGGTATTCCGATTCCCGGCACCGAAATTAAAGTTATCGACGAGAATAATGTCGAGCAAGAGGTTGATGGTGTCGGCGAGCTCTGTGTGCGTGGTGCACAGGTTATGGATGGCTACTGGCAGCGCGAAGCACAGACCGCAGAGGTGATTGTTGATGGCTGGTTACACACTGGGGACATTGTCAGTGTCGATGAAAAGGGCTATATAAAAATTGTCGATCGCCTTAAGGATATGATTATTGTCTCAGGCTTTAATGTCTATCCCAATGAGCTCGAACAAGCCTTGACTCAACATCCTCAGGTGCTTGAATGTGCAGCCATTGGTGTAGCCGACGAAAAGGCGGGAGAGGTGGTTAAGATGTTTGTAGTGGCCGTTGATTCAAGCCTGACCGAAGAGCAGGTTATTGAATACTGCAAGTCGACGATGGCCGGCTATAAGGTGCCTAAGTTTGTTGAATTTCGCGATGATCTGCCTAAGACAAATGTGGGTAAAGTATTGCGCAAAGAACTTAAGGCTCAAGAGAAAGCAAAGCTCTAGGCTCAGGAGAAAGAAAAGCTCTAGGCTCTATGTCCTAGCCGCTTAATTAGCAGAATTAGATAGATAAAAAAAGGCCGGGCTTATTTAAAGTCCGGCCTTTTCGTATACAACGTTTTAGTGCCGGACTGCTAAATATTGTAAACCACACCCGCCAAACCGACGATCGTGAGAACAACCGTGTAGGGCAGGGCCATAAACACCATACGCATATAAGAGAGCCTAATCAGCGGCGCCAATGCCGAGGTCAGCAAGAATAGAAACGCCGCCTGACCGTTAGGGGTGGCTACACTGGGGAGGTTGGTGCCCGTATTGATGGCAATAACCAACTTGTCGAATTGTGCACGAGTCAGATCACCCGCTTTTAAAGCCTCACTGACTTCATTGATATACACCGTGGCAACAAATACATTGTCACTGATGGCCGAGAGCAGACCATTAGCGAGGAAGAACATACCCGGCTGGACCGCATCATCCAAAGTCAGTACCCAAGTAATAACCGGGGAAAACAGATGTTGATCATGTATAACGGCCACAATGGCAAAGAAAACCACCAGCAGAGCAGTGAAGGGCAGTGCCTCTTCAAAAGCATGGCCAATACGGTGCTCTTCGGTAATGCCGTTGAAGGCGGTTAACAGCACGATCACCATCAACCCTATCAGACCCACAGGCGCCCAGTGAAATGCCAAGCCACAGACCAGAACAAGAGCGACAATGGACTGCACAACAAGAATCGCTTTGTCGTATTGGGTACGGCGAGATTCATCGTGATCGCTAGACTGTTGCAGTATATTGCGCACTTCTTGGGGTAACTCGGTGCCGTAGCCAAACAGTTTAAACTTCTCAAGTAACACACAGGTGATTAAGCCGCAGACCAGAACTGGCATGGTTACCGGCGCCATCATCAGGAAGAACTCAATAAAATTCCAACCGGCTTTTTCAGCAATCAGCAGGTTCTGTGGCTCGCCAACCAATGTGGTTACGCCCCCCAGCGCTGTACCTATAGCGCCGTGCATAATCAGGCTGCGCAAAAAGCTTCGGAATTGGTCGAGCTCAGCGCGTTTTGATGTGCGAAGGCTGTTGTCATCACTGTGATCATGATCCTCATCGACAATTTTCTTGCCCGAGGCCACTTTGTGATAAACCGAATAAAAGCCCACTGAGATAGTAATCAGCACCGCGGTCACTGTCAGTGCGTCGAGGAAAGCTGACAAGACAGCGCCGGCAAAACAGAATAGGAAGGACAGGGTAGTCTTTGACTTTACCCCGAGCAGAATCTTGGTAAACACGAACAGCAGCATGTCGCGCATAAAGTAAATGCCAGCGACCATAAACATCAACAGCAAAATGACCTGAAAATTAGCCGCAGTTTCATGATAGACCGCCTCTGGTGAAGTCATGCCCATCAACACCGCCTCAATCGCCAGCAGGCCACCGGGCTGAAGTGGGTAACATTTTAATGCCATCGCCAGAGTAAAGATAAATTCAGCAACTAACAGCCAGCCAGTGATAAACGGCCCGAAAACCATTAACGCCAGGGGGTTTATCAGTAAAAATGCAATAATCGACTTCTCATACCAGTCAGGTGAGTTACCTAAAAAGTTCTTTTTTAATGCTTGGGTTAAAGTCGGTTGCATAGTCGGTTCCTTAGATTGAGAAGCGCAAAAATCTTTCGTGTTAGAATGCTGCTAACTAATGGCGGAACAGTATCTCTAGACCCGCCAACATGCAAGCTCCAGCCGCACTATTTAATCGCGACTAGGAGCTCTTAAAGTCATTTTTCAGGGTATCAATAGTTCGCATGCTGCCAAAAACGCTTCAGCACTTTTTCCCTAATAATAAACCATCTACCAACAGCGACAGTTTATTTATTATTCCTGTGGTCGGGCGAGATATTCTGGTGGCCCATGGCAGCAACAGTTTAGTGGTGGATAAAAGCCAGGCTGATTTGATGAAGTTCTACTGCCAGCAACGCCAGATACTTGGCCAGTGGCAGGGCATAGACTGTGAAGTATGGGTGCTCTCAGCGGATTGCCACGCCATACCAGGCTTTGGGCCTATTGATTTACGCTCACTGCTGAGAAGCGTATCTGATGAAGAGTTTTCTCTGGCCAGTCGTGCCGTTCAGACGGTCGAATGGCAGAAAAATCACCAATTCTGCGGCGCCTGTGGTCAGCCGACTTCAGACACAGCCGACGATCATGCCTTGCAGTGTCTAACCTGTAATATAAGCCTCTACCCAAGAATTTCTCCCTGCGTGATTGTGGTGGTAGTCGATGGCGAGCGCTGTCTTTTAGGTCGTCAAGCCAGTTGGCCTGTGGGCCGATTCAGTGCCCTGGCCGGTTTTCTCGAAGCTGGAGAGAGCGCGGAACAGGCCTTACATCGCGAGGTTTTTGAAGAGGTCGGCGTGCATATTGATAATATTCGCTATGTCGGCAGTCAGACATGGCCCTTTCCGGGTCAGCTGATGCTCGGCTTTTTGGCCGATGCCAAAACCACCGATATTAATGTCGACGGTATTGAGATTGTTGAGGCTGAATGGTTCCATTATCGTCAATTACCGGATAAGTTGCCCTCTATACAAAGTATGTCGGGGCTTTTAATTGACCATTTTGTGAAACAGCTATCGGCGACTTAGAACTGTGCTTTACTCGCCTGCTTAATCAGCCGGTTTAATCCGTCTGTCTAAACAGTCTATAATCACTTTTTTTATTGTTTACTAAACTGGAGTTTGTCTTGGATTTTCTTTTCGAATATGGGCTGTTTTTTGCCAAAATCGTCACCTTTGTTATTGCAGTGATTATTCTGCTCAGTGTTATTGTCGGTCTCACCCAGAAGAACAAGCACTCTGGTCACAAAGGGCATTTGGAAATTACCCCACTCAATGAACTCTACGATGAGATGAGTGAGGCAATTAAATTTGCCGTGATGGATGAGTCGCTACACAAAGCAGAAACTAAAAAGCTCGAAAAAGAAAAGAACCAGAAAGCCAAAGAACAGCAAAAGGCCCTGAAGAAAGCGGCAAAAAGCGGTTTAGAGGAAGATGCTGTAGCACAGAAATCACGGGTTTTTGTGGTCAACTTTCACGGTAATATCAGCGCCTCGGCGGTAACCAATCTGCGCGAGGAAGTCACCGCCATTCTCTCTCAGGCCAATGAAAAAGATGAAGTGGTTGTTCGCTTGGAAAGTGGTGGTGGCATGGTTCACAGCTATGGTCTGGCCTCTAGCCAATTGGATCGCATTCGCAAGCGCAATATTCCGCTGACTGTCTGCGTCGATAAAGTCGCTGCCAGTGGCGGCTATATGATGGCCTGTGTTGCCGATAAAATTCTCGCTGCGCCATTCGCTATTCTCGGATCCATCGGTGTGGTCGCGCAGATACCCAACTTTAACAAAGTGCTCAAAAAGCACGATGTCGAATTTGAATTATTAACCGCTGGTGAGCACAAGCGAACCCTGACTATGTTTGGTGAAAATACAGACAGTGGCCGCGACAAGTTTCTTGAAGAACTCGAGGATACTCACGATCTGTTTAAACAGTTTGTCAGTGAGCATCGCCCCTCGGTGGATATAGATAAAATTGCTACCGGTGAAGTCTGGTTTGGTCTGCGCGCTATGGATGTTGCGCTGGCCGATGAGCTGCTGACCAGTGATGAATACTTAGTTACCCGCTCACAGCAGGCAGAGGTCTTTGAAGTTGCCTATGTGCTGAAGAAAAAGCTTCATCAGAAACTTGGCTTTGCCGCAGAGGAAAGCGCCGATCGTTTGATGCTGCGCTGGTGGGAACGTCTTACTGACAATACTAAACGTATGATGTAAGACGCTTTTTAATACGTATAGCAAGACAGCTCTGGAGGCGCTAAAAAAGCGCTTCCGGGTCTAGATTGTAAGCATCTGGTGGCAGGTTCTTGGCGATATCAATAGTGCCTTCCTTGCCGCTCAGCGAGAGCACCTTCTTTTTACTCAGTCGACGTTTATTAACATCGAGAATAATCGTCAATTTGGGTTTTCGGCCCATCCCCGCTTTGTAGTCACTGACCACAGCTACTTCCCCATTGGTTAGTTCCACTAGCGATCCTGGCGGATACAGGCCGATTGCCTGAATAAAGGTATCCACCAGTTCTTTCTGAAATAACCTAGAACGCCAGCCTGCCATTTTTAGAATCGCCTCAGAATGAGGGATTGGTGTCGCGTAATAGCGCGGGCTGGTCATAGCATCATAGCAGTCGACAATCCCGGCTATACGGGCATAGAGAGGGATATCCGTACCGGCTAACTGCTGGGGGTAGCCACAGCCATTAAAGCGTTCATGGTGGTGGCGCACTGCGGAGAGTACTTCTACAGGCAGTGGCAGATCTTCTAGTATGGCTAGGCCCTGCTCAATATGGCTGCGGGTTTCGGCTCGCTCTGCACTGGTTAAATCAGTGGTTTTGCGCAACAGAGCATCGGGCAGATTTAATTTACCTATATCAATAAGCAGTCCGGAGAGTGCCAGCTGAAAAAGCTCATCTCTATTTAGGCCCAGTTGACGACCCATCACGCAGGATAGGATAGCGCAGGAAATACAGTGGCGGTGGGCATAGCTACTTTTGCTTTTTAGTCGAGCCATCCACACCGCTGCCGCTGGGTTGCGAACTATGCTATCCACTAGTGCCTCGATAAAAGCATCGAGACGTTTGATATCCGGTTTGGTGTCGGTCTTAACCGCTTTACTGATGCGATTAAACTCCTGCTGAATGCTCAGGTAGGCGAGGGTGGCGACACGCAGTTCTGAGGCGATATCAGTGCTTATCTGATAATTCGAACCATCCCTTTGCGCCAGTTCCTGATGAAGGGGCAGGCTGGTGATTTTTTGTATATCGGCAAGCGCTGGCTGTAGAATCTGTTCAATCATTTTTGCAACTCTCTATATATTCCTAAAATTCTCTAAAAAATCACGACTGTCCCATCTCTATTAAAAGAAATCCACAGGCGCTTAGTCAGTAATAATTTCTCTCGATTCACCAATTGGATGTTTATCCAGCCAGTGGTGAAATTTCTCTGCGGGCAATGCCTTGCTGATATGGTATCCCTGAGCATAGGTGCAACCCAGATGAGCAAGGGTTTCAAGGCATTCTTGATCTTCGACACCCTCGGCGACAATCTCCATATTAAAGCGCTGTCCCCAATCGAGAATTAATTTAACGATATCCATGTCAATCTGACTGTTGAGCATATTGAAGATAAATGACTTATCGATTTTTAATTCGTCGGCGGGGATAAACTTAAAATATTCCAGCGACGAGTAACCAGTGCCAAAGTCGTCGATGGAGATTTTCACCCCCAGCTCTTTAATTTTACTCAGGGTTTTAAAGCCCTGATTGAGGTCTTGTTGAATCGTCGATTCGGTCACTTCAATACACAGATTGGACGGATTGCCGCCCCACAGATTTAAGCTCGACTCAATACTATCGAACAAACCCGGCCAGCGCAGGCAGGAGGCCGAAAGGTTGACTGCAGTGGTAATTAGCTTGCCATCACTGCGCCAGGTTGCGGACTCTCTGAGCGCCGTATTTACAGTCCATAAAAACAGCTCCTGCATATGGCCGGACTGCTCAATAATGCCTATCAGCTGCTCTGGTTTAACCTTGAATTCATTGTTGTCGATCCAGCGAATAAGACTCTCCGCGCCCCGAGGTTCATTATTGGCAAGGCATATCTGCGGCTGATAATAGAGCTGAAAGCAGTTTTCAGAGAGACTCTTTTTTACCTGCTGCTTGAGAACAACCTGATGCTGCGCGCTTTTAACCGCGGAACTCTCACTGATATGGTATTGCTGCTGGGTTGAGTAAGCCTGCTTAGCGGCGGCTTCAGCTTCCTGAAGGAGATCTTCAGCATTACTCGCCGTAGTGGATGTCGAAAAACCAATATGGCCCTCCAGTAAAATCGATTGATCGTCGAGAAAAAACAGGCTGTTGAGCTGATCAATGATCTTTTTGGCTACCAGAGGAATCAGCTGAATGTTAAGCAACGGTGAAAAAATAAGCGCAAATTTGTCGCCGTCAACCCGGGTACAGAAGATTGATCTGTTAGGTATTGCGGCAAGTCGTTGCTGCAGTTCTGCTAGCACTCTGTCGCCATTCCCATAACCGTGGCGGAGATTAACCTGAGCGAAGTTTTTTAGATCGATCAGCGCTAAAGCCGTCAACTTTTGACCACCGGCCTGTTCATTGAGGCAGTAGGTTAATGCCTTCAGCAGCCCGCAGCGATTAACCGTAAAGTCCATATTATCAGTGTTATTCTCCATTTAGATATACAGCGCCTCAGGGTCTAGGCCATGGGCACCGGGTTCCAGTGTCTTGAGTATTTCAATGACTTTGCACTCTTCACCAATAGGCTGGGCAAGGTCGATTTCACGGAAATCCGCCAACTGGTTTTTGTCGAAATCCAGGATCACCAGTACCTGCGGTCGCAGTCGTTTGCCGGGGTTTTCCTTCACCACAATACCCACCTCCCCAGAAGAGAGTTCCACCAGCGTACCGGTTGGGTAAATGCCCACTGATTGGATAAAGGCTTCAATGAGCTCCGGCTGGAAATCATAGCCGCGCCACTCATACATTTTTTTGATCGCCAGGGCATGGGGAATGGGCTTTGCGTATACCCGCTGACTAGTAATGGCATCGTAACAGTCGGCGATCGCCGCAATTCTTGCATACAGCGGTATCTGAGAGCCCTGCAGGGATTGTGGATAGCCACTGCCATTAAAACGTTCGTGGTGGCAGGCAATCATATCCATCACCGCCTGAGGTATTCGTCGCGAAGAATCTGCGGCCATCTTTAGGCTTAGATCAACATGTTTTTTAACCAGTGAAAACTCCCGTTCAGAGAGCTGTTGGCGCTTGTTTAAAACCGCACCCGGAATCTTCAGTTTGCCAATATCCAAAAGCATGCCGCCCATCGACAGCAGTGCCAGTTCTTTCTTTGGCAAGCCAATTTGACGGCCGATAACTGAGCACCAGATTGCCACCGCAATGCAGTGTCTGTAAGTGTAAGAGTCCTGAGATTTTAAGCGGGCTAGCCAGATACTGGCGCCGGGGTTGCGAATAACGCTGTCGACTAAAGGATCAACAACTTCGCTGAGATTGGCGATATTCAGCGCCTTGCCGCTATCGATACGGCTAGCCATGTTGTCAAACTCATCTTTAATCTGCTGGTAAGCCTTATTGGCGACCCTGATCTCAGTGGTGACAGCGATTTTCTCGTCGTAGTTGACGATACGCCTTGTCGACAGTTCCTTGTTAAAGGGTGTGGCAGCTACCCCCAGTTTTCGGCTGTGGGATAATTTATGTGAAACTTCGACATCCAGATTGGCAACGCTTTTTTCGTAATCGACATACACATAGTCACAGTAGAGCGAGAGTTTTTGCACATCACCAGCGTTGCGAATCATAAATCCCTGAAGATAGAAGGGGGTTTCCAGCCAAGGGCGATCGAGACCGGACACATACATGCCGGTTTCAAGTTGATGAACGTAGATTTTTTTTGTTTGCAGTTGCCCCAAACCCGTCACTCCTTAACGGTTAATTAACTCCCCAGTACTTACAGGCTTTAGTCGCCAATCTTATTATTATGGTCGCTATTTAGTCTCGGCGCAGTTTATCGCTTACCGCGATAGGATTTGAGAAGTTGAAGACTACTATATAGCTAGAGATCAGAAAAGTGATAATGGCAGCGGCTTGAATTAAATGTGATGCGTTATTGCCAATTAGGGTGCTATTGAATGCCACGTAGGCAATCAGCAGAGAGAATTCACTATTTTGGCCCAGTCTAAAGCCAATATCCCAAGCCAGTGTTTCGCTCTCACTCTGCTTGCGCAGCAGGGCGTGGTACACCAATGGTTTTAGACAAAGCATAATAGCGCCAAGCACCAGCGCCGGAACCGCAATATGGGGAATCAATGAGAGATCAAAGCCGCCCCCCAGTGAGAAGAAAAACAGAATTAAAAAGAAATCGCGCAGGGGTTTTAGATTGAGGGCTATATAGGCAGCGATAGGGCTGGTGGCAATCGAGATACCGGCAATAAAAGCACCGATTTCCCGCGACAACCCCGCATACTCAAACAGCTCCGCGACGCCCAGACACCAGCCAATGGCCAGCAAAAAGACATACTCACCAATGCGGTCAAAGCGCGCAAAAAGCGGCTGCAAGATATAGCGCACCATCAGCACCGAGCCACCAATAAGTAGTGGCAGTGAAATCAGGCTAATACCAAAGGTGCTGATACTGGCGTCGCCAGAGGTCAACGAGATCAGCACCAACAGAACAAAGATCGCCAAAAAATCCTGCATCAGCAGCATACCGACCATCAACTCGCCAGAATGTTTGTGGTGCAATACCGTGGTGGGTAAAAGCTTGATGCCAATAATTGTGCTCGAAAACATCATCGAAGCACCGATAATCATATTCTCGACAGTGCTAAAACCAAATAGATAGCCAACCCCATAGCCGGCGGCGGCAAACACTAGGGAGCTGATCAGGGTTATATGGGTAACCTGACGCAACACCCGGATCAACGCCTGAGGCTGCATATCCAAGCCGAGCAAGAAAAGCAAAAAGATGATGCCGATACTGGCAATCTCAGCGATAAGGTCAACATCATTAACCCAGCCAAGACCATGAGGCCCCATGGCCGCGCCGAGCAGGATATAGGCCACTAAAAGGGGTTGGCGGCCAAACAGGGCAATAGAGGCAACCACAGCGGCGCCACTAAAGATTAAAAAGAACAGCTGTATCAGGTGATGATCCATAGTGCCATTTCAATACAGACTGCCCAAAGGTGCAATGGGCAAACCTGTTTTAATTGAAATAAATTCCTTTTTGTAAAAGCGTTTTAACGGAGACGTTTAAAGAGGGGCTCGGGTTGATCCACCGCGACCTGGTAGCTATCGCTAAAATCATTCAGTGACTTGCTGGCCGCAGCCAAATCGATTTCTGACGCAAACTGAAAGGCATTAAAGCCACAGCGTTGCATCAAAAATAATTGATCGCGAATAATATCGCCCATGGCACGTATTTCACCGATATAGCCATAGCGCTCGCGCAGTAGACGCGCTAGAGAGAAGCCACGACCATCGACAAACTTAGGGAAGTTAATCGCGATGACTGGCACTGTCGCAATGGAACCGGCAAACTCTTCGACCTGTTCATGGCCATCGACCCAAACACCGACTTTACCGCTGTGTTCAGTAAGTTGCTGATGATTGGCTTGCCAATAGGCGACGGGCACAAGAATATCCCCAGCTGGTAAAGAATCGATATCAGCACCAAGCAACTGCCACTGGTTATCGATAACCACGCCGTCTTTTAGGTACTGTTTAGGGCACTCATTAGGAAGCTGGTGCATAAACTCTCTCCTTGAATTTTTCTATACCGATACGCTGGTAAGTATTTAAAAAGCTCTCCTGATCGAGACGATTTTCGACATAGACATCGAGTAATTTCTCAATGCTGTCGACAACCGCATCCCGTGAAAGCGAGCGACCGAGCACCTTGGCCAGAGCCGCATTCTTGTTAGCGCTGCCGCCGAGTTGAATCTGATACCACTCTTCGCCTTTCTTATCTACGCCGAGAATACCAATATGGCCAATATGGTGGTGGCCACAGGCATTCATGCAGCCAGAGATATTCAACTCTAGATCACCGAGATCATAGACATAATCTAAATCGTCAAACTTGCGCTGAATTGCCTCGGCAACAGGAATTGACTTAGCGTTGGCCAGCGAACAGTAATCGCCACCAGGGCAGCAGATCATATCGTTGATAGTGCCAATATTTGGCGTAGCCAAACCGGCCGGCTTAGCTAGTTGCCAAAGGGCAAATAATTCTGACTTAAGCACATCGGCGAGAACAATATTTTGATTGTGAGTGGTGCGAATCTCACCAAAGGAAAAGCGATCAGCCAGATCGGCAATAGTATCTAGTTGGCGGTCGGTTACATCCCCGGGGGCAACGCCCGCCGGTTTTAAAGACAGAGTAACCGATGCATAACCAGCTTGTTTCTGTGCTCTGACATTGCGATCTAACCAGCGCGAGAACGCTTTGTGTTCGGTCGCCAGAGACTGCAACTGAGCGTCAACAAACGCATCGTCGATTGACTGGTAGTCAGGAGCAGTAAAGAAGCTCTTAACACGCTCGATCTCATCGCCATTTAAAGTGGCGGGGCCATTTTTAAGATGTTCCCATTCGGCTTCAACGCGTTCGGCAAAAACAGCAGGAGTCCAGGCTCGAACCAAAATCTTAATGCGCGCCTTGTACTTATTGTCGCGATTGCCGAAGCGATTGTAGACCCGCAATATGGCGTCTAAATAAGTCAGCAGGTGTTCCTTGGGGAGGAACTCGCGAATTGACGAAGCGATAACGGGAGTTCTACCCAGACCGCCACCGGCGTAGATATGAAAGCCAGTCTCTCCGTTGTCATTTTTAACAATTTGAATACCAATATCATGGAGTAGGAACGCCGCGCGATCCTCCTCAGAGCCACAGACTGCAATTTTGAATTTGCGCGGTAAAAAGGCAAATTCAGGATGAATAGTCGACCACTGGCGAATAATTTCGCACCAGGGGCGCGGATCTTCAATTTCGTCGTTGGCAACACCGGCAAACTGGTCAGTGGTGGTATTGCGGATACAGTTGCCACTGGTTTGGATGGCGTGCATTTCGACAGAGGCAAGCTCAGCGAGAATATCTGGAACTTCTTCAAGAACCGGCCAGTTGAGCTGAATATTTTGCCGAGTAGTAAAGTGCACATAGCCCTTATCAAAGGTTCTGCTGATATTCGCGATCTTGCGCACCTGACGGCTAGACATCAAGCCATAGGGAACCGCGATACGCAGCATAGGCGCCAAGCGTTGCACGTACAGGCCATTTTGCAGGCGCAGAGGAAGGAAAGCCTCCTCACTGATCTGCCCGTCAAGGTAGCGTTGAGTCTGGTCTCGATACTGTTCAACCCGTTCATCGACGAGCTTTTGATCGTATTGATCATAGATATACATGGATATTCTTTTACCTTTTGCCTGAATTTAAGCGCCTGAATTTAGGTGAAATGATCGCCATTGGATTACAGGCCTAATTAAGGGGCGCAATAATAGCCTTACAGAGTATGCATTTGTATTATTATTTGAATATAAGGCTGTATATTTTTGGAATAATGCTTGTAGGCAAGTATCGTCCAGTGACCTTACCGCGTCATCCCAGCCCCCCCACCACGTCATCTCAGCGCAGGCTGGGATCTCTTTATCCTGGTACCGCGTTATGAACAATGGACCCCAGCCTACGCTGGGGCGACGGGATTTACACTGGGGTGACGGGATATGCGCTGGGGCGACGCGATA
>Ga0206125_10001541_pt1 | contig 26870 bp, 27 predicted proteins | sample Helgoland_Spring_4_FD_148598 | JGI IMG/M metagenome (GOLD analysis project Ga0206125, IMG submission 148598) | Pelagic subsurface seawater microbial communities from Kabeltonne, Helgoland, North Sea - Helgoland_Spring_Bloom_20160331_1 | ecosystem: Environmental > Aquatic > Marine > Epipelagic ... | reverse complement strand
AATTAATGAATAATTATATTGGAATATTAATATGAGAGTCCTTGTGACAGGTGGTGCTGGTTATATTGGCAGTCATACATGCGTTGAGCTTTTAGAAGCAGGCCACGAGGTTTTTGTTGTAGATAATTTTTGTAACGGCCACGAAGTTGCACTTGAGCGAGTTCGGGGTATTACTAATCGTGAGTTGCAATTTACAAATGCAGATATTCGTGACGCAAATGCATTAGATAACATTTTCAATACCTTTAAACCAGAAGCAGTTATTCACTTTGCGGGCTTGAAAGCTGTTGGTGAGAGTGTTGCAAACCCATTGAAATATTATGAAGTAAATGTTGGAGGTTCTATTTCATTATTATCCGCCATGGCCAAAGCTAACTGTGATAGTATTATTTTTTCCTCCTCAGCTACAGTTTATGGTGATCCTAAATATTTACCGTATGATGAGTTGCACCCAACCAATCCTATAAATCCATACGGTCGAACCAAACTCATGATTGAGGAAATAATTAGAGATTGGACTAGAGTTGAGTCAAATAGAATTGGTACAATTCTTAGATATTTTAATCCAGTAGGAGCTCATAAGTCTGGTCAGATTGGTGAGGAACCAAGTGGCCCTCCCAATAATTTAATGCCATATATCGCACAAGTTGCGATTGGCCGTCGAGAATATTTAAATATTTTTGGAAATGATTATGATACTCCAGATGGTACAGGTGCTAGAGATTATATTCACGTAGTTGATTTGGCACACGCACACATAAATGCATTGAATAATCAAAAAAAATTATCTAAATTTGAAATACTAAATATAGGAAATGGCAAAGCTCTTTCTGTTTTAGAGTTGCTGAAAAGCTTTGAGAAAATATCAAATAAATCAATTAAATTTAGATATCGATCTCGAAGACATGGTGATATTGCTACCTTTTGTGCAGATGCATCAAAAGCAATGAAATTAATAGGTTGGCAGCCAAAACTAGTTATTGAAGACATATGCGCGGATACTTGGCGATGGCAAAAAAATAATTTAAATGGTTATGATTGAATTGACAAAAATTACAAAAAACACCTAGAAAAATTGAACTTTAATTTGCCTTTATTTCCTGTTAATAAAAGTCTCAAAACAATATTAATTATTGACATTATTATGTATCATGAAATAATATTTATAAGTTTCGATTATATAGTCTTTAGTGCGGTTAATTTTTTAAATATTTAATTGTATTATAATCAGTACAAGCGTATGAGAAACCGTTTAATATGGGGGCTTGAAATTGAAAATTGTAGTTGTTGGATTAGGATATGTTGGGTTATCTAACGCAGTTTTATTATCTCAACATAATGAAGTTGTAGGCATTGATATCTCGCAGAAGACAGTTGACTTGTTAAATGCACGTAAATCGCCAATAGCCGATGATGAGCTAACTGATTATTTAGAGCAAAAAAATTTAAACCTATGTGCGTCAACTAACTTACTATCATCACTAAGTGGAGCTGATTATGTTATTGTTTCAACACCTACAAATTATGATGAGTCTAGAAACTTTTTTGACACCTCATCAGTCGAAGCAGTTTTAAAAGACGTAACTCATAAAATCCCAAGTGCTTGTATTATAATTAAATCCACAATACCTGTTGGTTTTGTGGATAAAGTGCGTTTGCAATTTAACACAGAGGCGATTATTTTTTCCCCAGAATTCCTTCGTGAAGGGCATGCATTATATGATAATCTTCACCCGAGCCGCATAATCGTCGGGGAAAAGTCAAAAAGAGCAGAGATTTTTGCTGGTTTATTAAGACAGGGAGCAATAAAAAAAGATATTGATTTAATATTTACAGATACACGTGAAGCTGAAGCAATAAAATTATTTGCAAATACTTACCTGGCAATGCGGGTTGCATTTTTTAATGAGCTTGATAATTATGCTTTGTCAAATGAAATGAGCTGCCGCGACATAATTAATGGCGTCTCTTTAGACCCCCGGATAGGAAATTATTACAATAATCCGTCGTTTGGATATGGTGGTTATTGTTTGCCTAAAGACTCAAAGCAACTGTTGGCAAATTTTAAAAAAATACCTCAGAAACTTATAAGCGCAATCATTGAGTCAAACAGTGCCCGTAAAGATTTTTTGACAGAACATATTCTTGATAAAAAACCAAAAACTATAGGAATTTACAGATTGGTTATGAAAACATCTAGTGATAATTTTCGTCAGAGTTCAATACAAGGAATTATGAAGCGTATAATGTCCCATGGTATAGAAGTAGTGGTGTATGAACCTGAATTAAAGGAAAAGAATTTTTTAAATATCCAGGTAATAACTGATCTTTCTGTTTTTAAATCGTTTGCAGATTTAATAATAACAAATCGGTTTTGTGAAGAATTGAACGATGTGAAAGAAAAGACTTTTACTCGTGATTTGTTTGGTAATGATTGAAATTGTGAAGGATTAACGATGAAAATTAGAAAAGCTGTATTTCCTGTTGCAGGTTTTGGAACGCGTTTTTTACCAGCTACTAAAGCTATGCCAAAAGAATTATTACCAATTGTAGATAAACCACTTATACAATACGCAGCAGAGGAAGCTATTGCAGCAGGCTTAGATACGCTTATTTTTGTAACTGGTAGAAACAAGCGAGCTATTGAAGATCATTTTGATGCAAATAATGAACTTGAAGCTGCACTTCTAAGAAGTGGAAAAAATGCGCAGGCAAATATGATAAAAAATATTTTACCCGCGGGAGTCGAATGTATTTTCGTTCGTCAAGCTGAACAATTAGGATTGGGTCATGCCATACTATGTGCGGAGCGTGTCGTTGGTGATGAACCTTTTGCAGTCTTATTAGCCGATGATTTTTTGACAGATAATGTATCTGGTGTGACATCAGAATTGGTAGATGCTTTTTTAAAAACATCGAAGTCTCAACTGTCAGTAATGGAAGTGAACTGTGATAACATATCAAAATATGGTGTAGTTGTGCCATCTCAGAATACAAATGGTATTTCAGGTTTAATTGAGAAGCCAAACGTTGCAGACGCGCCCTCAAACATAGCTTCAATCGGACGTTATGTATTAACTCCAGATATATTTAATATTCTAAATAAATTAACAGCAGGAAGTGAAGGAGAAATTCAACTTGCAGACGCAATTAGTCAATTGGCATGCAATGGATCTGTTGAAACTGTTATGTTAAGAGGTAAAAGATACGATTGTGGTTCAATTGATGGGTTTATGAGGGCATGTATATATGAATATTCCAAGAGAGCTGATAAATAAGATAATAAACTAATTTTTAGTTATACTTTGGAAAAAATCTTTAGCTTAAAATTTATAACATAAAGACGTAAAATAACAGTCAACTATAAAATCTAAAAAATTATGAGTATCAAAATTGAAAAATAATAATAAAAAATATTTAGTAACAGGCGGGGCTGGTTTTGTAGGAAGTAATCTTTGTAGAAAATTAATTCAAAACTCAGATAGTACAATTTATTCTCTTGATAATTACAGTACTGGTAATAAAAATAATCATATTTCAGGAATTTATTACATTGAAGGTGAAACTGCCGATGTTCAAAATTTGATCAAATTTCAACCTGATGTAATTTTTCATTTAGGTGAATATTCTCGTGTAGAGCAAAGTTTTGAGGATATAAATAAAGTTATTTTCTATAATATTTCAGGTACTTCTGCGATACTTGAATTTGCAAGAAATAATAAATCTAAATTAATTTATGCTGGTAGTAGCACTAAATTTTCTCATGGAAATGATAAAAATTTAGTTAGCCCATATAGCTGGACAAAAGCTGCAAATACAGAACTTGTTAAGAAATATGGTGAATGGTTTGGACTGGATTATGCAATAACATATTTTTATAATGTATATGGTATGAATGAAATTTCTGAAGGTAAGTATGCCACTCTCATTGAAATATTCAAAAAACAAATGCAAAAAAAACAGCCTTTAACTGTTGTAAAGCCTGGTACACAGGAAAGAAACTTTACTCATGTAGACGATATAGTATCAGGATTAATTTTAGTCGGCGAAAAAGGGAAAGGAGATGGTTATGGTATTGGATCACAAGAAACTTACACGATTAATGAAGTTGCGAAACTATTTGGTGGACCTTTAACATATTTAGAACATCGAAAGGGTAATAGAAGTGGAGCTGATTTATTAATTGATAAAACTATTAAACTCGGATGGAAACAAAAATTTTATTTAGAGGATTATATAAATGAACTTAAAAAAAATAATTGGGATAAAATTTAAATTGCTTAAATCCACCGAGTACATCAAATGATTCCTAAGATAATTGTAAATTTCTTAGGTATTTTAAACCGCCTAGATAATAAAAATAGGAAGCGCATTCACCTACAAATAATATTATCAATTTTTGGTGCTATAACTGACTTAATGTCAGTACTATCAATAACTTATTTGATGACATTTTTTACAACTTCTAAGATTGATAATGATGTAAATCAGTCAATTACATTTAGAATTTTCAAAAGCTTCAATTCAATAGATGAAAATTTTGCTGTTATGGTTGCAACTTTTGTTATTTCCTTATCAATATTAATTAGATACGCAGTTTTGATACATGGTATTAAAGTTGGAAATTTAATAGATTATGATTTATCAAAAAAACTACTTAAAATATTTATTGATTCACCCTATGAAATTCAAAAACTTAGAAGTTTGGCAGACTCAAATGTAAAGCTAACAAGTGAAGTTGGCCGATTTGTTCAAGGGGTTGTTTTGCCTGGTATAAACATTCCATACTTGGTGTTTTCTACAATTATGATAACTTTGTTTGGTTTCTGGGCAGTTGGTTGGATTTATATTTTTATAATAATTTTGTTCTTTTCAATTTTAATTTTATTTTTTTTGATAAAGAGAAGTTTATTAATAAATATCGGCAATTTTCGCTTATCTGAAAATGAGGCACGTTATAATATTTTTACAGACACAATAAATGGGATAGTTGAAATTACAGTATATGGTTTAAAATCACGGTACCTCAAAAAATATTCTAATGCGCATAAAAATATTGTTTTGAGTGAGATTAAAAGTAATAAAATTTCGTTATTGCCTAGATTTTTTGTTGAAATAATTTTTTATGCCATGGTTGGCTGTTCAGCATTATATATTATAAATTCATCGCATGAGTCTGAATATTTTTTAGAAAATTTTCTAGTCATTTTAGCGTCATTTATACGCTTAGCGCCTAATGTTAATAGTCTTTATGCAACATCAAGTGTTATTGTTTACAATAAATCAAATATTAATTCATTAAGTGAACAGTATTTGAAATTAGATGATAAGGATAAAAAGGAAACCTTAAAAATATATCAATCTAATAAAAATGAAAATATTAAACAGATAAATATTCGAAACATTTCATTTAAATATAAGGAATCTAAAAGACAAATATTAAATAACATTTCGATCAAGTTATCATTTGGACAATTAGTGGCAATCAGGGGCGAAACAGGTTCTGGAAAATCTACTTTTGTTGAAGTGCTTTTAGGACTTTTAACACCAACGGAAGGAATTAATGAATTATATACTCTAAAAAGTGAAAAAAAAATAAGTGTTGGATACGTACCCCAGTATCCAGTCTTTCCTAATTGTAATATAACTGAGGCAATTTCATTATCAAAAAAAGTGACAAAGTCTCAAAAAAATAGAATAAATCAGTTATTAACAGATCTGCACTTATTAAGTGCTATAGAGGATTTGCCAAAAGGATTTGACACCATATTATCAAACAACGCTAATGTTTTATCTGGTGGACAGCGCCAAAGATTAGCTATCGCAAAAGCGTTATTTTTAGATAGTGATGTAATAATATTTGATGAATGTACCTCAGCCTTAAATGCCGAAATAGAAAAAGTTGTATTTAGGTTTATTCAAAGCCGTAGTGCTAAAAAAATAATGATATTTTCAACTCATAGCCAGTACATAATAGATAACTGTGATGACAATTATCACATAAAAAATGGTGAACTAATTTAAATGAAAAAAATTGCACTAATTAAAAATTCAGGACTGGGCGCCGGAGGAGTGGAGAGATGGATGCAATTTTCCGCATATGCACTTCAACACCATTACAAAGTATACTATCTGCATACATGTTTACATCAAGATGAAAGCAGACGCTCATTTCTAGAGAATTTAAGTATTGAAATGCATAATTTAAGCTCAGATTATAATCAAAATAAATTCGATGTAGTAAAGTTACAAGAATTTTTTGTTAATAATAATATTGATCTTTCTATTGTAGGTAAAGCGGATGGTATCGAATATCCATATAATTTAATACCAACAAAAGTAATCAACAGAATTGCTTTTGCAACAAAAGTTGATAATTCAGAAAATATTGTTCATACAGTTCTACCAAGTGAATGGTTAAAGAAAAAATGGATCAATGCAGGAGGACCTGAGCATAAATCCACGGTTATACCATCACCTGTAGCGCAACCTTCAAAAAAATCCCAAACCACTAAAGATTCAGAATTAAATATTGGTTTTCATCAAAGGTGTGATGAAAATATATTTTCATACATACCAATAATTGCTTATAGAACCAATAACTTCCCACATGTAAATTATCATATCATGGGTGGGGCAGAAAAATATAAACGTTATGCCAGATTGCTTGGGTTGAGAAATATTACTTACCATTCCCATTCTTCAAATTGGGAAGATATATCGGAATTTTTAAGTCGTTTAGATATTTTTGCCCATGGAAGAAAAGATGGAGAGACATATGGAGCAGTATTTGCTGAGGCTTTGATGCATGGTCTTCCTTGTCTATCACATATGTCAAGATATGATAATGCACATGTGGAAACAGTTGGTTCAAATGGTATAATTACCAAAAATCTGTTTAGTTATCACTATAACTTAAGAAAACTAATTTTGAATCATAAATTTAGAAATAGTTTGGCTCTAGGTGCGTTTGAATGGGCCAAAAGATATTCTATAAAAAATAATGCAGAAAAGTTAAGATCTATGATTAAGAGATATATTTAAAGATGATAAAACGCTTCATATTTACATATCCGATAGAGGGTTATGAGGATACATTAAGTGAAGATTTGAGGGCTGCGCTAACTAAGAGTGGTTATGAAACATTTTCATGTACTTACAGTGAGTTAAAAAATCTTTCATTACGAATATCAACCTCTGTTCAAGATGTTCTCTACGTTGTTTCTTTGGGTTTTGTATTGCCAGAAACGGCAATTAAGAATTTTCCAGGAATTAAAATAATGCTTGGTGGTGATGACCCACAAGCACTTGATTACAAGTTGTTTTCAAGATTTAAACGCCTTGTTACTCAAAAAAGGCATATTTTTGGATCATATTACGGCAATTTAAATAATGCTAAGGTATTTGATTTAGTTTTAACACCCTCTTTACGTGCCTTTAAGCGATATGAAGCGAATAAAATTGAAGTTCTATATTTTCCATATTGGGCTAGAAAAAAAAGTAATTTAATTAAAGAAAGTACTATAAAACTTGGAATGTCATCCGTTATGAATTTAACGGCAAATAGAGAAGTGTATATTAATTTATTGACCAAGAATAGGAATATAAATTTTATTAATTATCATGGAATTAATATAAAAAAAATAATTCAAATTTATTCACAATCTAAAAATGTTTTTAATGTTTGCACAAACAATGAAGTTAATATTCGATACTTTGAAGCGCTAAGTTGTGGTTGTCCAGTATATAGTAATACAGAGGGACATTTGGAAGAATTGCAAATATTAGGTATTTCAAATTATATTCAGAGTTGGTCTGCAAAAAAAGACCTGGAAAAAATACATTCTAATGACTTAATTACTTTAACACCAAATGATAGGATGAACTTAATAAAAATGGTAAACTCTAAACATTCAGTGCAACAAAGAATGGATCAATTATTAGAATATGTTTAATCAATTAGAAATTCATATGCTTACTTTCAAAAGGCCGTTACATTTTTTGGCAACAATTTTTACACTGCGTCTTATGTTAGGAACGCATGCTAATAATATTAAATTTAAAATATTATCTCAAAATGTATCGAACATAAAATTTTTATTTGCTAAATTATTATTTCGTGATGTTCAAATTATACAAAAAAAAGACAATGTAGGTATGCTTGCAGGCTGGCAAGAACTTCAGCTTAATATTTCAAGACCAATTATTATGTTGCTAGAGGATGATTGGGCATCGATTATTCCAAATAAAAAAAAATTACTATTGGCTCTTTCGACAATGTATGAAGGTAATGCAGATTTCATTAAATTAAGAATAATTAAAGATTTTGATGACTATGGATTTGGTAATCCTCTCGTAAGCCCTTGGACGTCAAAAAAATCTAATATTCTATCATACAATACAGACTCGAATTATTATAAATCTAATAATCACTCTGTTGCTTTTACTTTTAACCCATGTTTGGTACGTGCTGACCTTTATAAAGAACTTTTGAAAGATCTTGTAAATGACACGAATGATGAAACTCCATTAAGATCTGGTGAAAATCAAGTGATAATAAAATGGCGAAAGCTAAAAAAGATAACTGTGTATCAATTAAAAATTGGATGTTTTACTCATATTGGGTTTCATTCTCGGCGTGATTATTTGGTTCGAATGCCACGCCTTATCTGGATATTAGCAACTGGAGTTCATAAGTGGAAAAAATTTTAGTTGCACTGAGAGTCTATCCTGGGAATACGAAGATACCAACTATAATATATCCCGATAAAAAAATTGAATTAATTAAAGAAAGTATCAAACAGTTAAGAGCTTCGTTAAGTCAATTTCAGTACAGGATTATACTTATAAATGATGGTTTCGATGAAGAGGAAGTTAATTATATTTTAGATAATACTGCATGGGACATACATGCAATAAAAAATACAATGGGTATTGGTAATTTTGCAACCTTTGAATTGCAAATTGAGGAACTATTATCATGCTGTGAATATCATTATGTATATTTTGCAGAAGATGATTATCTTTACAAACCTGACTTTGTAGAAAAAAACTTAGAAGTCTTGAAGTTTGCAGATTATAGTACTGGTTATTTCCATCCAGATTATGAAAACCTCCTTTTCCACAAATCAAATTTAAAAAATAAATATGGAACAACAACATGTAGTTTTTGGACAACTCAAAATATCCTTCAAGCAGATAAAGAAAAACTGTTTGAGTATCGAAAACTTGGCGATATCGGCTTTTGGATGCTTATTACATGCTCTTTAACTGAGATTATTTGCAAATTACTTGTTTGTATAAAAAGACCAAGTGAACGATGGCTGTGTATTTTCATCACACGTACTCTCGTCTATAAGATTTTCAAATATCCCAAGTCCAAAAGACGTATACTAAAGCCAACATTTCCTTCTACTTCAACTCATGCAGAAGAAAATTATATTGGTATTGGATGGTAAAAGATGAAAATTTTATTTTATTTTGATAATTTACAGGAAATTCATTTGAATAAAGATGTTGGTGCAATTTGCATTCATTTGACCAAATTACCCAATGTTGAGGAATGTATTTTAGCTACAAATAAAAACAATACATCAAATAAAGATATTATAGAGTTAAGTGAGTATAATTTATTACAAAGTGTAAATCGATTTAATGTTATAATTTTTTATCACTTTACACTAAAATCACTGATGAGAGGATTATTAATTCGTATAACAAATAAACATGTAAAGTTGGTATTAAAAACAGATGTTGACAGACGATACATAAAGAGTCTCGAGCTTTCAAAGAGAAAAATAATTTTTAGGATGTTTCAAAAAATATATAACTTATTTCTTGTCGAGACTAAACAACATACAGAAGAACTTCAAAAAATTGCTAAGCAAAAGCATAAATTTGTGACTATCCTCAATGGTTCAAAGATCAAAAGAAATAGAACTGAAGATAATACCGAGCGCAAGAATGAAATACTAATTATTGGAAGGCTAGGATTGACGCAAAAAAACGTCCCTTTTTTACTGAGAATTTTATCTGAAACAGAAAAAATACAAGAGCTTGATTGCATATCTCTTGTTGGAAAAATGGATGGCCCAAATTCCCTAGAAATAAAAAGACTTTTATATAAACTGCAGAAAAAATATACACTTAGATTAATGGGTAATATAAATAATCATAAAAAATTGGTTAATGAGTTCAGTCGTGCGAAGGTAATGCTTGTTCCAAGTTTATATGAATCATTTGGATTGGTAATAGCAGAGGCGGCTGTTCAAAGGACACCAATTGTTGCTCATGATGTAGGCATAATGCAAGATTTAGCTGCAGTTACAAACTTAGTTAAAATAGTGGGTTTTAATGATAAAAATGATTGGATTAAAAATATTAAATATTTTTTGAATTATAACATTGTAGATACATGTATTTCGACGCAAGTGGATGAGATGTTTTGCTGGGATAAAATATGTAAAAATTTATACAAAGAGATTAAAAAATGTTAAGAAATTATTACTCAAATACAAGATCTGAACTCTTTTTTGATCAAAAAAGAGTTCATGGTAAAGTATTGGAAATAGGTTGTGGAAATGGAGAATACCTGAAGGGGTGTAAGTGTGAAGAACGTTGGGGAGTAGAACCTTTTGAAGTCCCCAGCTCAAAGAAGATTTTTGATAAATACTTTCAATCAACACTAGAAGACTGTTTCAAGGATTTACCAAGTAATTATTTTGATAATATAATTATGAATGATGTTTTAGAGCATATTTGGGATACTGAAGATGCATTATTTAAAGTCCACTCGTTATTGAATGATGGGGGAAAGTTCAGAGTTAGTATTCCTAATGTACGGTATGTTGAAAATTTATATCTTTTAATAAGGAATGGTACATGGGATTATAAAGATTTTGGTATTTTGGATAAAACTCATATGAGATTTTTTACACCCAAAAGTTTTAAAAAATACTTTCAATCAGGATGGAAATTACAAAGCTGTAATGGAATTAACCCCGTTGGAAGTTGTAATGGAGGATCGTGGAAGATAGTTGATTTTCTGTTATGGATATTAAGATCTGACTCGAGGTTTTTGCAACACCATTTTGTATTTGAGAAGATTAAATGAGAGAAATTAATGCTGATGTTATAAGGGTAATGTCTATCAGCTTAGTGGTAATGTTCCATTTAAATATACTAACTATTGGTTGGGTTGGAGTAGATTTATTTCTATTTTTAAGTGGTTACTTTGCTAAGATGTCACTTGATAAGTATTCTTCTTATCAATTTATTTTAAAGAGGGCATACCGTGTAACGCCAGCATTTATTTTTTCTATAGTGGTAATTTTATTTGCATCATGTGTTTTGCTACCTTCTCTCTTTATATCAGAAAACTTGCTTTTTTTTATATCGCCAATTGGTCATGTTTTTAATATCTTATTATATCATAAAGATTTTGATTATTTTAATTCAGTTAACTGGGCGCTGCCAACTCTTCATTTATGGAGCCTATCTTTAGAGGTGCAATTATATTTTTTTATTGCTGTACTTTATCCGATAGTATCTAAATTAAAATCTAGTATTTTACATATTATAAAATGGTTTATTCCAATATGCTTTTATTTTATGTTTTTTAAAAGTGATATAAGCTCAGAGTATTTTAATCCAATATTTAGATCTTATATGTTTTTTGTTGGTTTTTCTTTTTTAAATAGTTCAAAAATATATACTTTTTTTACAATAACACTGTATTCATTGATTATTGGTAGTGTTTATTGCTTTATTTTATTATTATTACCATTCTTAATAGGAATAAACATAGGTATTGAAAATCTACCAAAACATGTATTGTCAAAAATAAAGAAACTAGCGCATTATAGCTATGAAGTATATTTAATTCATTGGCCTATAATTTGTTTTTATAATTGGTATGCATGATCAATATGTTGAAAATTTTTTATTACATTCTTATTAAATTATTTATTATTGGTATATTTTATTTTGTAGTAAGTAAATTATCTTATGAAATTGATTTTAATGAGGATTATACAAGGAATGTTGGATTTTCTCCTATTTGGAAGCTTCATAAAGAAAATAACTGGATATGTGTTAATACATCGAACAAGGATTTAACAGAAGACTATCACAAGGGACTTTGTAGCATAAATATTGGTGCAGAAAAATCAGTGTACTTTATTGGTGATAGTCATACTGGGCATTTGCGAGGTACTATCGACACTTTGATAAATACTCAAAATGTAAACATATTTCACACATACCGATATAGCTGCCCTTTCTATGAATATGCTGATCGTGAATGTTTGATTTTCTATAAAAATGCTTTTGATTATGTCAAAAAAAACGCTCAAAAAGGGGATGAGGTAGTATTATCATACTTCTATCGTCCTTACACTGGTGTCTGGGGTGATTACAATGTCCCGCGCAAAAATATTTCGGAGCACACACGCAAAAAGAATATTGTATCAATGGTCAAATACGCCAACCAAATAAATGAGGAGCTTATTAAATCTGGTGTATCATTGCGATGGATACTCAATGGCCCATCACCAAATGTTGCACCTTTTGTTTTAAAACATCAAAACAGATGGCCTAAATTCGCTGATAATGAAATATTTGAGACAAATTTTTTAATTAAATCACTAGTTGATCAGAAATCTTCAATAAATATTATTGACCTTCTCCATATTTGGAATCAAATACCTGATGATAAAGTAAACTTAAAGTTACCTTGCCAGCGTATTAGCGACAGAGATAATCACCATATAAGTTATAAATATGCTACAATGATATTTAATTATGTATTAAAAAAGGATTATTCTGAGAAAAGTACTAATCAAGTTATAAAAAACTTTAATGCAAACTGTTGAGCTTACTTTGTCCATAGATATTCTTATACCTGCTTATAAAATTGATTTCTTAGAACACACCTTGGATTGCTTTATCAATGCACATAAGTATTCTGATGCCGTGCAAATTATTGTATTTTGTGATGGCGAAAACCCCAAGATAGATAAATTAGTTCATAATTATCCGAAATATAAGTACATAAAATTTAGCGAAAATTTAGGGTCTAGAAGCTTGGTTGCTCATTGGATGCGATGTATAGAATACTCTAACTCAGATTACATTTGGTTATTCTCAGACGATGATACAATTATTGAAACAGAGCTTATTAGTTTGTTAAGCTTTTTTGAAAGTAACAAGAATAATAAGGTATGCTATCGGCTCAGAGTTGATAGAATAAATCAATTTGGTATAAAAACACGCGCAGAAAGTAATAAGATATTACCTAAAGATACTAATTTAGATGGATTTGATTTGCTTGCACCAAAATTAAATGGACTTATTGATAATGTAATTCCTAACTTCATATTTCATAAAAATATTTTAAAATCTGGTATAAAGCTTAAGGAGTTTGACTTAGCTTGGATGAGTGATGATTTATTTTGGTTTGATATTGCGAATGAATTTAGAATAACACAATTAAATTTACATATAAATTGGAGGGTAAGTGGAGTAAATATTTCTGCTAATAAACAGCAAGTTCATAGAAAACTTATACCTATGACAATTGGAACATTTTATTTGTTAAAGAATGCAATTATTTCATGTAAGTTTATATTTATAATGAATTTGTTAAAGTGGTATGCAAAGTCACTGAAAGGCTTGTTATGACAAAATTTATACACATTCCTTTAAATTATGACTTTAATAAAATTGATGGAGCGTATTTACGTAGTATGCAAATCAAAGGTTTATTAGACGACGCTATCGAAATAAATCCATATATAAAAACGATTAAATGTTATGATATTTACGTCTTATTATTATTTTTAATAAAGCCTTTATTTTTAATAAAAGTGATAAAAATTTATTTTTTGTACGGTAATAGCTTCATGGAATTTCTCAAGTTGTCATTAATCGCTGCTCGTGTGGAAAATTTCATTAAAAATGATTTAGATATTGAAGTGCATTGTGAGGTAGGTATAGGCCTTGCTAGATTACTTTCTTTTTATTTAATATTGACACGTCCGCAATGTTTAACACTCCATTTGCATAATGTTGAGTTTTTGGCGCAAATTTCGACCTCTTCAAGTGATTACAGGCGGCAAAAACGTTTATTTTCACTCGAACTTCAACTGGTATCCCGTGCTAAAAAAGTAACTACAATCAGCAAGTTTGACAAATCTATAATTGATACTTTAAGAAAAGATTCTGAGACAGAATATATACCCTTTGAAGACTACAGAATTATTGATAAGCAATATCTGAGACAACAAGAGTTTGGTAACTATTATTTGGTTGTGGGTTCAATGAACAACCCACCATCTTTTGCCTCTACATCTTTATTAATTGAAAAAATTCCTGAAAATATAAAATTACATATCTTAGGTTCAAACAGTGATAACCTTCCAGATAAAGATAATATCCAAACATATGGACGAGTAACTGATGAAGATCTAAATCTACAAATATCAAGATGCAAAGCAATAATATTATATCAGCACCCGACATCTGGATTTTTGACAAGATTGGTTTTTTTGAAAAAATTTCAAAAGAAAATATTTATTAATTCTTCTTATAGTCAAGCTATGGAAATTAAAGATGAAAATATTCTTTTATATTCTTCATTCAATGAATTGCGAACGATGTTAGAAAATGCACATGTATAATGATCTAACTATTATAACCGTCAATTACCAAAGTAGTATGAAATTAAATATTACACTTAATTCGGTTAGTGATTTTATATCAAAAACTAATCTAAAAGTAGAATACATTTTAATTGATGGTGGTTCATCTGATTTAAATATTAAAGAATTTGATCATATCATAAATAAATTTGTTACCGAGCCTGATGATGGAATTTATGATGCAATGAATAAAGGTCAGATGCTTGCAACTTCCAAATATTTACTTTTTCTGAATGCAGGTGATAAAATATTTTGTGACGAAAAAGAGCATAATCTTTCAGTTGGAATAATTGAATGTCGCTTAAAGGGAAAGCATCAAAGTTTTTGGGGAAGACATATATGTATGGGTACACCATACTGTCATCAGCAGGTTATTTTTCCAAATAAAAAAGATAATTTATATGATTTAAATTATAAAATTTCAGCAGATATGAAATATATGATTGATTTAAACTGTCATAAAAAACTAAAACATATTTCTGGATTATGGGTGGAATATGATTTAGACGGCATCTCTCAGGAGAATTACATACAAAGAGATAGAGAGATATTTCAAATTTTATTTGAAAATAGATATATCTTATATGGCATAATTTTTTATGGTAAAAGTAAAATACTACATTTTATCAGGCGTATAATGAAGTATGCTTAATATTCTTTTTTTAAATAAATTATTATATTTTGTAATTGCATATCTTTGTTTATTTATGCGGTGCTTGAATTCAAGGATCTTATCCAACGTTGGGTTTGTGATTATATTATATTGTATATTTAATTTATATTTAAGGAATATACCAAAATTAGATATTATTACTTATCGTGAAGTTATCGATTTGAATTATTATTTTTTAGCATTTGAGCCAGGATTTTCATTTTTGGTTTGGATGTTTGGTATGTTTTTTGTTGAAAGCAAAAATATAGTTTTTGCAATTCAAGTATTGCTTGCGGTTTTATATTTGACTTATTTTGGTTTTTTTGTATCTCAAAAATCAAATATAAATCGATTAGAAAGATTACTTTTAGTTGTGTTATCAGTTGCCTTTATTTTAGGTGTGAATAATAATTTAAGGCAAGGGTTTGCGGTGCTATTTCTAATTTGGATTATTGATACTATCATCGATGTAGATTTAGCACGTTCAAAAAAAATAGTTAGAGCTATAGTGCTTCTAATAATCGCAATGAGTTTTCATAGATCATCCGCAATATTTTTTATATATTTTTCATTTTTCATTTTCTTTTATAATATTTTGCGGATTAATCATTTGTCAAAAATTGTAGTAATAGTGCTTGTAAATATTTTATTAGCACTCTCTTTACAGACTATATTAGAATTATTTGCATACACAGCATATAATAATGTGACATTGGCGGAAGGTAGGGTTTCAGTAAGCCTTAAAATCTACCTTTATCTTTTAATGGTTATATGTCTTACGATAATATTTCGACGCTTATTTACTCAGGAAATATTAGCCTTAATAAATCATTTAAGATTTTCGATAGCATTTTTAGCATTAATTATATGTATAACAACTGGATCTGGCGAGTTGGCGTCGCGCTTATTCTATTTCTGTCTCGCCTTAGATTTATATCTTGTTATATATACTGCTTGTAAAAATAAAATATCTTATTCAATTATTTCAGGTATGACAGGCATACTTGCAATAAACTCTATTAATATTTGGGTGCTATAGAGATGCTTAAATTAAATATTTCGATAATTATGCCAGTTTATAATGCTGAAAAAACTATTTTAAAAACACTAAATTCCGTTTTGAATCAGAGCTTTAAAAATTGGGAATTAATTATCGTAGATGATGCTTCAATAGATAACACTATCACTTGTTTAAAAAAAATTAATGATGAACGAATTATTATTATAAAGAACTTTAAGAATCAGGGACCAGGCATATGTAGAGATGAAGCATTAAAAAAGGCTAAGGGAAAATATATTGCTTTTTTAGATGCGGACGATACTTGGAATACTTCATTCTTAGAAATTTATTATAAAACAATAATAGAGTATCAGTGCGATATTGTTTACGGTTCTTACATAATGAAAAATGGTAATAAATCTCGCATTTTTCAGCCGGAAGATTTATCTTTAGAGCAGCTATATATTCAATCACCTTTATCTTGTTTAGCAGTATTAATTAAAAGTGATATTATTGGTAAATGCAAGTTTGAAGGTGCCGAGAGAGAAGACCTTCATTTCTGGGTTCAAATCATTAAACGTTACAATCCAAGTTACAGAAAAGTAACGTCCCCTTTAGCACATTATATAGTGTCACCCCAAAGTAGATCAGGTAAAAAATATAGGATTGCTATGGTTCATGCAAATATGTTGTTTGCAGATAAAGAATTTTCTTTTCCAAAAAAATTAAAGATTTTCATGTTATATATTCTCAAAGGATTTGCAAAATATAAATTATAAAGCTTCTTCTTAGAGAATTAAGGTATGTTATCATTTTGAATATCACGGATAAGAGTGCGTAGTGGGCTTATCTCATTCATAGTTCTAGCAAATGATATAATTGGTCTCTCTGCAACATAAATAATATCATTAGGTCTGAGTTCAGTTTTTGCGGCAACAAGGAGTCTTGAAACATTTTGAGCATCAAGGTGAAAGGCTGTGGATGGATTCCGTCCCCTTAATAGATACACTTCAGATCTTTTAGAATATTGATTGTTTAAAACGCCCTCAGGTACAAACAGTATATCTGCAAGAGTTTCTCTTACTGAAGGATTAATGGTTATTATTTTAGCACTATTGTATCCGCTTAGAGCAAATACCTGTCCTGGTTTGTAATTGTAATTTGTTACAATTATTTGATCTTTATCTTGAACCCAAATATCTTGCTCTTTGGGGTTTAAGATTTGGTTTTCCATTAATTGATATTTTTTTCCATCTCGGATTAAAGTAATTAAAACAAATCCTGAATTGGAGGTATTAGTACTATTACTACTCAAGATAAGCTCCCTTATGGAAATAATCTTATCCGTGAGTGGAATGCTCATACTTTTATTTTCAAGAACTAAATATGCTTTTTTACTGTTAAATTCAATTATTTCTAAATGTATTGTTGCATCTAACTTATTATCGGCCTGTAAGATGGAAATTTTTTTCTGTAACTCTGTAAGTCTTTTACCCTTTGCTTTAATCTTACCAATTGAAGGTATTAAAATGAAACCCTGTGCATCAACAGTGGACTGAATATTTGTTGGTTGATCGCTTATAAGTTTAATATCGATATAATCTTGATTCTGTATGACAATATCAGGTGCAGATGGTTCTAAGAGCTGTTTGGCCGTATAGTGATAAATTTCAGATTCACGTGTTAAAGAAATAACTGCAAGATCTTCTAATGATTGAGCAATTCCAGCTTCTATCACTATCTCACGAAGAGTTATTGGAATGTTATTAATGGGTATTTTTTTATTTATTCCAGAAGATGTTAGAAAGGCTTTTTTACTTTTAAAACCTGTGATTTCAATTTGAAAATTGGGTGCAAGACCATCTCGTATTAGAATATTACGGACTTCTGTCCTAACATCATTAAGAGGCCTATTGCCTGCATTAATATTACCGACACCTAGTAATAAAATATTTCCGTTTGTCCCGACCGTACCTTCAGTACTAATTATTGTTTCGGTTTTTACATATGATGTAGTACCAATGTTGTCGTTAAATTCTCGGTTTGAGATATCGTTTTGTTGAACAAATGTTAATATGTCACCTGCTCCTAAAATATATTCAGTTTGGTTTGAGTTTTTAGGCCACTTTGGCGTGTCATTAAGAAATTTGTTTTGTATTATAAGTGAAAGCCTATCTCCAATACCAATAAGATATTCTGTTTTTTTAATATCGCGAGGAATATCAAAGTATTTAAGATCTGACTCGTTCAGAATATTTGCTTCTGAACCTGTGCCTAAACTCATGAGTTTTCGGGAGTATGGATCTAGGTTTGCTTTTTTTGCACTTAAAAATGTAAGAGGCGTAATATTAACCGAGAAATCTTCTTGATTATTTTTAGTTCCATTTTCATCTTTACCATAAAGTAAAACTGGTTCAAGAATAGTGTCACAACCTTGCAGCATAATGGAAGAGATAATACTTAATATTATAAATTTAAGCTTATTCATAAAGAAGTCCTTGTATTGGAACCAAATTGCGAAGTTTTGTTAAGTCATCTGATTTTGTTCGCTTAATTCTTACCGCAGAAATATGACAAATATTTTGGTTAACTAATGCGCTCGATAAGCTTATTGCATCATCATCATCAGCAAAAAGAAAAACTAAATCATATTTAGAATTTATTGACTTCAAATGTTCATGAAAGTCACGCCTGCCTACAAAATCTATTGTCTCAAACGCAGTTTTGGGTTTGATTATAGATATGTCTGAATTCATCTCAAAAACTGTAAATAAGTCATCAGAGTTTTTTTCAATAAGGGGAATAGAATAACTATTTTTGGTGTTAAAATCTATTAACGCTATAGTTAAATTTTCTGAATTCATATAACTAGCAATCATTTTTGAGATTTCATATCCGTTGAGTCTTGAATTGAGTGATGTGACAAGAACATTATGGCCAGTGTATCGGTTGATTTCCAATGCAAAAAGTCTGAGTGTTTGTTTGGATTTCAATGAGATGCGAGAACTAATTTTTTCAATAGGTAATTTACGTAATGGTAAAAGGTTATGAGTTTTATCATATAAACTTGCCTTGGATTCATAAATAAGTGATGCTTTTGAGTAATAAGTTCCTCTTGAATACGCATACAACATTGCAATGATAGATCCTACAACAAGACCTAATAATGAATGAAGCATTATGATTAATTTACGATTTGGACTTGATGGTGATGTTGGGGCGATGGCATATTCATAAATTTTGGCATTATCTGCTTTATATCCTGATGCCATACTTTGAGCTTTTACTGTTTCAATAAGTACAGCATAAGCGGCTTCTGATATTTTTACATCTCGCTGGAGTCCTGTATATGTCTCCAGATCTTGACTCGCTCTTTCAGCTTGTGACTTTGCTTTTAATACATTTGCTTCGAGACGACTTTTGCGCTCTGTGATCGTATCAAGCACACCTTCCACTAAATATTTACTAGGCCAGGCCCAAACAGTTATTACTTCATTTTGTCCTAAAACACGTCGAAATTCTAGTTGATCTACAACTGGAAATTTATTGCGTAATAATAAATAGTCTGAGTTGTTTGTTTCGCCTTTTTCAATGAGAGACAGTAATTCTGATAGTGCTATATGTATTTCAGATGCTCGAGTAAGCTGAGAACGAAGTGAATCTAGATTTTGTGTTTTTGACATAAAATCTTCGAGCGGAAGAGATTTATTTTTTAGGGTGAATGTGTTTAGTTTTTGTTGTGCAGTCTCCAAGTCATCTAGTGAAACTGCTAATGTTTGAGACAAATAAGAAAGCTGATTGTTTATTTCGTCTTCAAGTTCCATCTTTTTGGTATTAATAATAGTATTCATAATGCTATTTGAAATTATTGCTGACCTCTTTGGATCTGTATGTACCACAGAGAGTAAAATTGAATTATCCTGTGTTATTTCAAAGCTAACGTTACTTTTATATTTTCTTATGACTTGTTGCATAACTAACTCATCGTAGTTTGCTTCTAGGGATTCAAGGCCAATAAATCCTTTGATAAATGTTTTCCACTTTGGCTCCTTAGTGGTGGTGTTAATAGAATTAAAATAACTATCTTTCGTTAAATCTACAATTTTATCTATTTTTAAAATAAATTCCCGTCCTAATATTTCGTCTTTTGATAATGGCTTCGGAGCATCCGAAATATTAGCTATCTTAGCTAAGGCGCTAATGTTACTGGGTAATGATGGCATATTGTACTGTTTAACATTTAATTTAAAAATAGCAGTAGAAGTATATTTTTTTTGAGTATTAAGTGAAACATAACCACCGTAAACTATACCTATTATGCATGTGCAAGCTATGAAAAATTTATGGCCCCACAAATTAAAAAAAATCTCACGTAAATTGATTTCGTCATTTTCATTTGTTTTATTAATATCAAGCATCTAGAAGTCCGTTATATTCATATTTTCAGTTATCATACGATGAATATATTAGCAAATATAGCTGTATGAATAATAAAACTAACAACACCGTTAAAAAATATATTCCGTGTTTATCTTTAAACTGATGCCTTCTTTGAAACCAGCAGTGTCTAAAGAGAAATTTTGATAATTTATATTTCCTCTTATATTAATATCATTAATTTTCCATAATGCCTCAATATTTGCCAACCAACCGTCTGTCTTTGATGAACTAAGTCGATGATTGTTCCAATTAGCATCGTTTATAGTGACATTCATTATAGAATAATTAATGCTAGTTATTTCAGAAATTTTTACCGTTGCCCAGAGATTGATAGATTTACCCTCGGTATCAATTTTATCTCCTAATACTCTACCATGATTATCATAAGAGTATTTACCATTATTATAGGCTGTATTAGGCCCACAATAACCGTGAGATGATGTATCTATTCTTGTATCAATAAATTCTAAACCTATTTTTGAAAATAATTTCTTTTCTTGAAACTCCATTTCGCTTCCTACCAAACTCATATAACAAGATGGTAGGCTTCCTGCCTCGTCTTCTCCTACAAACTGTGCATAAAATCTTAATGGAATTTTTTCTACCTTGCTTAAAAACGATAATCCAAAACCTGCCAATTGATTAATATCAGAATGTTTACTGTCATTAGTATTTCCCAAAAGTGCTGCAAAAAGTGAAGATGAGTTGTTGTTTTGCTGATCTCCCCCCCACTGTGAAGTTTTGATAAATTCAAATTTTAAATTGTGTACGGGTTCTATAACTGCTCTCATGCCTAACATCATTGGATTTTTTATTTTCTGTGATGTTGAAAGAGATGAGTTGAAAATTTCAAATGACCACGGTATTTTCCGTAAAATTAATTGGTCCGATGGTTTGTTCTTTTTGCCTAGGGCGAAATAAATTGACTCAGCCGGTCTAGCATTTTTTGATAAAATAAGTGAAGTATTAGGTGAAAACGACCAATTTCTATTAATTTTGCCAAATCCAAATAAAGCATTACCATTTTTAACTTCAAGAAATGATTCATCAATTGCTATTTTATTATTACTTAAGATATTTATGGCGATTTGTGATGATATATTTTTATTAATGTCTTTTTTTGCTTGGAAACCTGCTGATCTTATTCCATAATTACTAATATAATTTGCATTGGGAAAAGATTCATGTGATTCAGCAGCGACCCATATTTTATAATCCAATGGATTGGATTTTACGCTCGTAGATGTAGTACAAGCTATTGCAAAAGATAGAATATACAGAATTTTTTTGTTGAAAAAAGATTTAATTTGCTTATTGATAAGTATCATAATAATATATATTTTTTTTTCTAGTTATCTAAATTGAAATATTTATGCAATCAAAATATACGTTGGCTTAAAATATATAATATGTCAGGAACTATACATGTTTAATATTGAAACAGTAGATGTAAGCAAAACTATTTCAAACAATAAAATATCATATAGACTTTTCAAACGTGTTATTGATGTATTTATTTCAATTTTATTAATCCCTTTATTGATTTTTTTTACTATTTTACTTTTGTTTTTTAATATTTTTTTTAATCGAGGCAAAACTTTTTTCGTCCAAAAAAGAATGGGAAAGGACTGTAAAGCTTTTCATGCAATAAAATTTCGATCTATGAAGAAGGTAGATGGTATTTTTAGAAAATATTCTGATCCGCTTGAACTTGATAGAATTACCAGCCTTGGCGCTATTTTAAGAAAAACAAAAATTGATGAACTTCCTCAAATATTAAATGTACTTAAAGGTGATATGAGCTTAATTGGACCAAGGCCAGATTACTACGAACATGCACTATCGTTTCTTAAACATGATCCGTTATATAAATACCGATATTCAATCAGGCCTGGAATAACTGGTCTTACACAGATTAGATTGGGATATATTGAAGGTTTAAGTGCCACAAAGAAAAAATCAAAAATTGATATTTTTTATATTAAAAAAGCATGCTTGAAGTTAGATGCTAAAATATTTTTAAAAACAATATCAACAATTTTGAAAGGTTTTTTATAAGTTTTTCACTTAACAATTCCACTATTCACGATATACAGTTGCCAGGTGATATCTATCCTAATTATAATAATATAAAGGAAAATGCCTTGATTACCCAAAAAATTTTAAACATCTCTATTAGGTCATTTTATCAAAAGATAAATAATAAGATTGGTACATTCAAAAATAGAAGGTTTTCTCATCCTAAAGTTTTCAACTGGAACTGGGAAAAGAAAGGCTTCAACAGGATAGCTGTTGTAAATTGCTTAGTTGCAAAAACAGGTGGTGTGATGTCAAAATATCTAGAAATTGGATGCTTTTCAAATGCCTTATTCGACTCTGTTGCATGCATTAATAAAACCGGCGTTGATCCATTTCGTGGTGGCACACACAGAATGACATCGGATGAATTTTTTATTACTAATAGAGAAAAGTATGATGTAATTTTTATCGATGGATTGCATGAATATGAACAAATTAGGAAAGATGCCATGAATTCACTTAATGTTTTGAATCCAGGTGGTTGGGTTGCATTTCATGATTTATTACCTGCAGGATGGAGAGAGCAACTTATACCACCAGTAAGTAATAGTTGGATAGAAACTAACGCTTGGAATGGTGATGGATGGAAGCTAGCACTTGAATTGATTGATGCAAAAGGAATTGAATTTAAAATTTTAGATGTCGACCATGGAGTTGGAATAATGCGTATATTGTCTGATGACTGGTATATACCAAGTTACCCTAAAAAAATTAAATCTGCTGATTATTCGACATTTGTTAATATCGTAGATCAGCTGCCTATAATTAGTTTCAAAGAGATATTTACTGATAATGACTATCAGCAAACTAAATGAAGTTGTTTATTTATCTAGTTAATAGAAAATAAATTTTTACGAAACATAAATTATCCAGGGTAAAAATACAATAATTGCCAAATTATTTAAATAAATGAAGAAATCAAAATGAAATCATTAAAACTTAGAATAGTACGAAAATCATTGTATTTTGAGTATTATGCTTACGTTTTGGCTGTTGAGTTAAGGGGCTTAGGGCATACTGTTGAAGTATGTAATGAATTATCCCCGAATAGAAATATTGTGCAAATAATAGTGGGTATTCATGAGTTTATTCCTGAGATAAAGAAAACATTAAGTTTAAATTTGTATGGAATTCAAACAGAGCATTTGCCAACAGCATCTAATTTTGCAATTGCACGAGGAAATTATAACTTTACACAAATTAATGCGGTTCAAAAAAATCTAGCACATATTTTTGATTGGATACCGTCTAATATCAACTTCCACAAATTCCGTAATCACAGTTTTATACCATATGGGCTTTTAGATTTACCAAAAAAGGTAATACAAAAAAATCCAATAAATAAGAGTTCACCAAAGTTAGTTTTTTCAGGTTCAGTAACTCCAAGGCGAAAAGATATATTAGAAAGTTTAAAACTTGAATTTGATATTACTATTCTCAAAGACTTATGGGGTTTAGATAGATTATTAAAAGAAAATCAATTTGATGCAATTTTAAATATACATGCTGACACAAGTCCTGTTTTTGAGGCTCCTAGGTATTGGGAGTCACTTGCTATTGGGGTTCCTTTGATTACTGAGTTTTCAGATTATACTCATCCGTTCACTTTAGATGATCATTTTGCAACCGTCATATTGGATAGCCCTAGATCTATAAGACCTGCATTACAAGAATTACCAATATTACAAGAAAAATTAAGCAATACTCAAAAAAAACTTTCTACTTACAATATAACTTTTGTTGCATATCATATAGTAAATCGGATTCAAATTGAAAATGAATTACTAAAAAGTAATAAATACCGCATACATCGAAAGCTTTTAAAGTATGTTCCTTACTTCAAAGGAATTTACCCTTCACTGAAGTAGTCAAAGATTGTATAATAAGTAAAATTTGTAATTAATATGTAGATATTAATTTTTTGAATTCGCACATATCTATATGTGCGAATTTCGCGGTTAGTAAGATTTTATAACACTTTAACCCATTGATATTTTGTGATTTTTTTCTGAGTAGAAACAACAGCCCATACTTTAGGAGGCTAGAAGATTATTTGATTTTAACTCATAATCAATAAGTTTTAAATACCCTCAAAAATTTACAAACGATTTATAAATATATATTTTAAAATAAATGGCTAAGAAAAATTATTTAAACTAAAATAAACATAATTTTATTATTATTTTTAATATTTAAAAAGATTACCTAGCTGTCGCGCATCTGAAGCAACGCCTTCTAAAACAGAACCTGTACCATTTAATGTGCCACTCACTGTTCCGCACGAAAATAGTATAAGAGTTGAAATTAGCATAATTATTATTCTGGTTTTCATTTTAAGGTTTCAATAAAAAATACTCATTACTAATAATTATAATATAAACATGGTATTATCAAATATTTTCTATTAGGTATTTGAACATCTAATAGTTATGTTTTAAAAAAACGATATTAATAAAGACTTACTCAAAGTTATTACAAATTTTATAAACAATACTTAGAAGGTATTTCAGGAGTTTTCTAGAAACTGTTTATAAGTCTAATTATTATACTTATTTGCTGACCATGAGTGAATTTGAACCTCCAACCTGCTCCTTACGAGGATAATGTACTATCTATTTATATTTAAAATCAATAAGTTATAGACGCACTTTTAAATTTATACACGTTTTGTATATATTTATGTATAAAATTTATCGATAAAAACCAATGACTTACAATAAAATATACTTTGTTTAAGTTACGCCTTTATTTATAAGTTTGTTAACTATTAATGTTTAATATTTGATTAATTTTATTCATTAAATTTTCAGATAAACGTAATACTATTTTACTTTTTTTTGCTTTGCTTATGTGGCGTGAGATAATGCCTCTATGTTCAAGTTCATTTATAAAATTTATAAAGGCAGGTCTTTGAGATTTGTTAAACATAAGCTTATCGTATGTTTCTTCGATGCCGGTATCGGCATTATTTTTTGTTTGGAAGTAAATTAATATTAATAGTTCAAACCCATATGGTTTTGAACAAATTTTTGATATCTCTTTAACTTCCATCAATGAATAATATTTATTAAAAAACATTAGATCACATTAGTTATTTAAGTTACAAATATTTGTAGTATATTGATATATTATATTCAAATTATAGTTTATTATAATAATTAAGTATAACATTTTGATACATTACTTGCACACCCTTTTAGGATAATTTATGTTTTAATGTATTAATGGTTTTAAAATGTATTTTAAAAATGTTCTAATTTTTCTTATTATTTCTTTTATAATGATATCTCCAAAAGTGAATTCACAAGAAATAGACTCTGTACGCATGCAAGAGCTAATCCTGGATATTATTGATCCAAATGAAAGTATTTCTAAAAATATTAAAAATTTGGAAAAAATTAATATCAAATGTGGTAGGGAGAACGGTCGTAAGGTTGCCTGTGATACCGTATATGGAGAAATTATCCTTTCAACAAGAGGGAGGTCTACAACTGAAGTGTTTATACCTCCTATTTTTTTTGATATTTATCCTGAAGACAAAATGCCTATATTATTAGATGCCATTATAGAGGCAATTGGAGAAATAGATTACGAAATGAAATCTATTAGTGGCTTAGTATTCATATTCAATTTAACTGATCGAACTTTTGTACTTTCATTAGCGGGTCTTATAATTAAAACTTTAGATAATTGATGAGTGAAAATGTGCCTAAAACTTTAAAAAATATACCTGATTATTATTATCAAATAGTTTTATTTTTTCGTAACTAATTTTATTAATTTTTTGTACACGATTTGAACATAGTATTTTGGGTGTTTTTTTAGGGTTTTATATTTTTACAAAAAATTTAACCTATTGTAATTGTTGTATTAATTTGGTGACCCTGGGTGGATTCGAACCACCAACCTGCCCCTTAGGAGGGGGCTGCTCTATCCAGTTGAGCCACAGAGCCACATCTATATTCTAATGAAACTAATACATCTTGAAAAGATCAAAACC
>Ga0206125_10001540_pt1 | contig 26875 bp, 19 predicted proteins | sample Helgoland_Spring_4_FD_148598 | JGI IMG/M metagenome (GOLD analysis project Ga0206125, IMG submission 148598) | Pelagic subsurface seawater microbial communities from Kabeltonne, Helgoland, North Sea - Helgoland_Spring_Bloom_20160331_1 | ecosystem: Environmental > Aquatic > Marine > Epipelagic ... | reverse complement strand
AAGGGTCCCAAATCCCCCAGTAGCTCCAATTGTTGCCATTCGAACTCAAATCGGAACCGAAGGAGACTGGCTCTTGATCAAATCCATACTCCCCATCGACATTGGTGTCGAAGGTTTCGTGGAAGATGACGGTTTGGGAACTTGCAATGGAGGCACTTGCACACAGCACAATACACGCAAAAATGCGAGCAACTGAAATGACAGTAGATAAACTCCTTTGGTCCATTGAGAGCAAGCGATGAGGCAACCATCAAAGCTATGCGTCTCACCCTCATTATAGGCTCCTATTCAACCTCGCTCCAGAACCCTCTGCCGCCCTTTATAAGAGATTATCTTGTAATATGTAATCTAGCGCTGATAATCCGACGAACTTGTACATCAAAGGGTGTTTACATCGGTTTGCATCTCAAACAGCCTGCTGTACTTGCCTTTGAGCGATAACAACTCCTCATGTCGCCCAGACTCGACGATGAGCCCCAAATCCATGACAATGATCCGGTCCGCATCCTGTATGGTCGACAACCTATGCGCAACCAGAATACTGGTTCGTTGCTTTGTCAGCCTCTCCGTCGCATTTTGAATCAACTGCTCACTTTCTGGATCAATTGAACTCGTGGCCTCGTCCAACACCAAAATCCCAGGCTGTTGGGCATAGGCTCTGACAAAAGAGATCAACTGGCGCTGCCCAGTCGAAAGCATCACCCCCCTCTCCTTTACATCATAATCGAGCCCTCCAGGCAAACGCTCAATCAGCGGCTCCACCCCCACAGCAGACACGGCCTCTTCGACACTTTGCGCATCAATAGAAGGATCAAACAAAGTGATGTTGTCCATGAGCGAACCCGTGAAGAGAAAAACGTCTTGAAGGACCACACCTACCGAATGACGCAAAACATCGAGCGGGATGGTCCTTAAGTCGTGACCATCTATCGTGATCGAACCCTTCTGGTATTCATAGAACCGGCACAGCAAATTGATGATGCTTGACTTTCCTGCACCCGTTGCTCCAACAAATGCGACCCGCTCTCCCGCCTGCACCTCAAAGCTGACTCCTTTGAGCACCCAGTCCTCATCTTGGTAGGCAAACCAAACATTCTCAAAGACAATGTGACCCTTCAAAGAGGTGACCTCAACCTGTTCATTTTCTGGGAGTTCAGGTAAAGACTCATCGATATCCAAAAGGTGAAACACCCGGCTCGCATTGACGATGCCCATTTGAAGCACATTGAACCGATCGGCCAACTGTCGAATAGGCCGGTAGAGCATGAAGACATACAAGATGAATTGCAAGACCAAGCCCAAAGTCAAGTCTCCTTGTGCCACCCCATCAACCCCAAACCAAAGAAGTAGAGCAACACTTGTAGCAGAAAGCATTTCGACCACAGGGAAAAAGATCGAGAAAGCCCAAATAGAGCGGATGTTAGCATCCCTGTGCGCTGCATTGTGCGCCGCAAATTTTTGGCGCTCCGCATCCTCTCTGCCAAAGGCCTGGATGATCCCCATCCCCGTGACGTGCTCTTGCACAAACACGTTGATTTTGGCCACTTCATTCCGAACACTCACAAAGGCCTTTTTGATCGCTTTTTGGAACACCCGGGTCGCCAGAAGCAACACTGGAATGGGAAGCAAAACCACCACGGTGAGCCGCACATCTACCCACAGCATGGCGGCAATCACAACCGCCAATTTGAGGAGGTCACCCACCGCATTGAGCAGCCCATTGGAGAACACATCTGCGATGCCGTCAACATCACCAATGTGCCTCGTAACAAGTTGTCCTACAGGGGTTTTGTCAAAGTACTTCAAGCGGAACTTTAATACGTGACGGTACAACTCGGAACGCAAATCCAAGGTCACACTCTGTGCCACCCAATTGGCCCAATAGGTTTGCCAAAACTGAAGCAAGGCCTCGACCATAATCAAGCCCACAACAACCAAGAAGATGAAGAGCAGTCCCTCCCGGTCGCCCACCGCAATGTGCTCGTCCATGGCCACCCGAATGAGGTAAGGCCGAACCCAACTCATACCCGCCAAAAGCGCCACCATGAAGCCCGTCAAAATGAACCTCCGGCGGTAGGGTTGAACACGCCTTAGAATGCGCTTCAATACCTGAGCATCGAAAATATTACCCGTGGTCTCAGGGGCGCTCATGAATTCAGAAAGGGATACTCCACGCGAGAAAGGTACAGGCCACAAGCCGAGGCCGACATGCCCGCATTAGAGCGGTCACAGGAGGCCGCGATCCCCTTGACGTCTTCTGGCGCCAACCTGCCCCGCCCCACGTCCAGCAAGGTCCCCACAATGGCGCGAACCATGTTGCGCAAAAAACGGTCAGCCGCGATGTCAAACCGATACCGGTGTGGATCTGTCTGCGTCCATTGGGCACTCCTCAGGTCACATATTGTGGTCTTCTGACCACTTCCCGTCTTGCAGAAAGCCGCAAAGTCACCTTTGTAAATCAGGTGCTGTACCCCGGCATTCATGGCCTCAAGGTCCAAAGTCTGGTACACCCTGGCACTTCGGTCTTCTAGAAATGGGTCTTTGTGGGTGTGGACGTGGTAGGTATAGCCACGTTCGGTCGCATCGAACCGGGCATGATCGCGTGGACCGACCTCAAAAATCCGCCGCACCCCTATATCTGCGGGCAGCATGCCGTTCAATTTCCAAGCAGCTTGGTCCCAATCTTTGAACCGTGTTCCAAAAGGACCTTCCCATTCAAAATGGGCGTAAAATGAAGAGGCATGAACACCTGTATCGGTCCGGCCACAGCCGACCACAATGGTAGGAGCACCCAGCAATTCAGAAAGCGTGGCCTCCATCACCTCCTGAACCGAAATCGACTCTGGCTGGCGCTGCCAGCCATGGTATTCGGTCCCTACATAGGACAGGTCAATGAAACACCGCACCAGCTGCGTTCGTCAGGGCCTCAAGCCCAGTCCACAATGCCCTCGTGCTGGTATTCACCAGCGGCAAGGCGGTCCTTGACCTTTTTGAAGGTGTCAATGGTGTATTCGACATCATCCAATGTGTGCACCGCTGTTGGAATCAAACGCAGCATAATCACGTCTTTAGGCACCACAGGGTACACCACGATGGAACAGAAGATTCCGTGGTTCTCGCGGAGATCCAAGGTCAAATTGGTGGCCTCTCCCAACCCCCCTTGCAGGAAGACAGGGGTGACACAGCTGTTCGTATCTCCAATGTTAAACCCAGCCTCTCGTAGGCCGGACTGCAATGCAGAAGCCACCGTCCAGAGGCGCTCTTTGTGCTCAGGCTGTGTGGCCATCATCTCGAGTCGCTTCAACGCTCCAATCACAATGGGCATGGGCAGTGACTTCGCAAAAGTCTGGGAACGCATGTTGTAGCGCAGGAAGTCTACCACATCCTTGGGCCCCGCCACGAATGCACCGATGGTCGCCATGGCTTTTGCGAACGTGCCGAAATAGACATCGATGGCTTCGTGACATCCTTGCTCGTCTCCCGCTCCTCTGCCGTTTTCTCCTACCGTACCAAAGCCGTGGGCATCGTCCACAAACAAGCGGAATCCATATTGCTCTTTGTACTCGGCAATCTCTTTGAGCTTGCCTTGGTCGCCCGCCATTCCAAAGACGCCTTCGGTCACAACGAGGATGCCTCCACCGGTTTGTTCGGTGATATTTTTAGCGCGGTCGAGCTGCTTCACAAAGCTCTCCATGTCATTGTGCTGGAACACAAAGCGCTTCCCCTGGTGAAGTCTTACTCCATCCACCATACAGGCGTGACTCTCGCTGTCGTACACGATCACATCGTGACGGCTTACCAGCGCTTCAATGGCGCTTTGGCATCCTTGGTATCCGAAGTTCAAAAGGAAAGCATCCTCCTTTTGCATGAATTCGGCAAGGTTCTCTTCAAGCTCCTCATGGAACTTGGTTTGCCCACTCATCATGCGCGCCCCCATGGGGTAGCCCATCCCCCATTCTTTAGCCGCATCGGCGTCCGCTTTGCGCACGTCCGGATGGTTGGCCAAGCCGAGGTAGTTGTTGATGCTCCAAACCAGCACTTCTTTACCTCTAAACATCATCCGGTTGGAGATGTCCCCCTCAAGCTTGGGAAAGGTGAAGTACCCGTGGGTGTTCTTGGCATGCTGGCCAAGTGGTCCGCGGTCATCGCGGATGCGGTCGAAAATGTCCAAAACGTCTTGTTCTGCTGATAAATCGAAGGCACAAAGTTACTGAACCTAAATGGTAACCCTATCGATTGTGCAACAAGTGTTGGCATATCCTCAGTTGAAAAAGGGTGCAGAACCATACCGTTCCGGCTATTTTCGCCGCCATGCGCGGACCTGCACTTTTGCTCATACTGCCCCTGACTCTCCTGTTCATAGGGGTTCAAGGCTGTGGTGACTACCAAAAAGTGCTCAAGAGCACAGATCCTGAATTCAAGTGGGAGAAGGCCCAAGAATATTTCGCCGACGACCGTTGCCTCCAAAGTCTGCCCCTGCTGCAAGAACTGATTGGCCTGTTTAGGGGTACAGAGCGCATGGAAGATGTGTACTTCATGTATGCAGAAGCGCATTTGTGCGCTCAGGATTGGTTCATGGGACGCTACTCCATGCGGAATTTTGCCAAGACTTTTCCCAATTCTAATCGTTCGGAAGAGGCAGAATTCCGAGCCGCATTGTGCAGCTACAGGCTTTCCCCTGGCCCGGAACTCGACCAAAGTGAAACACAGGTGGCCATGGATGAGCTGCAATTGTTTCTAGACCGCTATCCCAGTACAATACTCAAAGACAGCTGCAACAGCATGATCTTCCAACTGCGTGGCAAGCTGGAAACCAAAGCCTGGAAAGGCGCAGAGCTCTATTTCACCACAAGCAAATACCAAAGCGCATCCAAAGCGTTGCAGCAATTCATGAACGATTGGCCCACGAGCCGATATGCAGAGGAAGCACAGTTCTTGGTCTTAAAAAGCCAATTCCTTTACGCCGAGCAGAGTACCTCTAGAAGGCAGGAAGAACGATATGCGGATGCCATTGAATCCTACTTTACCTTTGCGGCCCGCTTTCCTGAGAGTGCGCGCTTAAACGAAGCTGAACAGTTTCACCGCAAAAGCCGCACAGGACTGGAAAAGGCATCTACGGAACAACGATAGTCGACAAGCATCAATGAGCGCCAACAAGACCCAACAGGCTTCCCGGAACACCATTACACGGGACACCCACTCCATCGACCAGCAAGTCAACGGCAACCTGTTCGAAGCCATTGTGGTCCTTTCCAAGCGCAGTACGCAGCTTGGTCAGGAAATCAAGGAGGAGCTCAATTCCAAGTTGGAAGAGTTCATCACGGTATCAGACAGCCTTGAAGAGGTGTTCGAAAACCGTGAGCAAATCGAGATCTCCAAGCACTATGAGCGTCAGCCAAAGGCGCACAGCGTAGCCATCAAAGAGCTCGAGGAAGGCAAGGTGTACTTCCGCATGCCCACCGAAGAAGAATTGGCGGCAGAAGCTGCCAAGCAAGAGGAGATTCGCCGCGAGCGCGAGGAGCGCCGCAACCGCCGCTTCGAGCAAAGGGACAACTGATCCCGCACATGGCTTCCCTTTCGGGCCGCCGCATTGTCCTGGGCGTCACCGGGAGCATCGCCGCATACAAATCCGCGTTTGTCGTTCGTGAACTGGTAAAAGCCGGCGCTCAAGTGCGCGTGGTGATGACCCCCGGTGCCAAAGAATTCATCGCCCCACTCACCCTTGGCACGCTCAGCGGACATGCTGTGCACAGCGAACTGACGGATGACCGCAATGCCGGAACATGGACAGACCATGTGGAACTCGGCCTGTGGGGCGACGTTGTTTTGGTAGCGCCAGCAACAGCCCACACGATTTCAGGAATGGTGGAAGGCCGGGGTGACAGCTTGTTGCTCACTGTGCTGCTCAGTGCCAAGTGTCCGGTGGTCATTGCCCCCGCCATGGACCGGGACATGTTTACCCATCCTGCGACCACAGAGAACCTCGACACACTGACCCAGAGGGGCGTCCACATCATAGAGCCTGGTACCGGCGAACTTGCAAGCGGACTCACCGGCAAAGGACGCATGGCAGAACCCGAAAGGATCCGTCAAGAATTGTCGGCATGGTTCAAAAAACAAGCCCCTTTGTTGGGTTTCCGGGCATTGATCACTTCAGGCCCAACCCGTGAGCCCATAGATGCAGTCAGGTTTATCGGCAACCGCTCATCAGGACGTCAAGGTGCAGCCATAGCATTGGAATTGGCCCGACGGGGAATGATGGTCGACTTCATCAGCGGCCCATCTCACATTCCAACAGACCATCCTGGCATCCAAAGGGTAGACGTGGAAACAGCATTGGAGATGAAAGCGGCCGCTGAAGCCGCATTGAACAACGCCATGCCTGACGTTATCATTGGTGCAGCCGCGGTGGCCGACGTCCGGCCAGCTTCCCCCATTACTGGAAAGGTGAGCAAAGAGGACCTCCCCGAAGCCATATCCATGGTTCCCAACCCCGATATTTTAGCGGGAATCAACGCCTTGGCCTCTTCCGCTTGTTTCAAAGTGGGATTTGCACTGGCTCACGGAAATGGCCACGACGCAGCATTGCGCAAGTTGAAGTCCAAAAACTGCGACATGATTGTGCTGAATTCCATCACAGACAAAGGAGCAGGCTTCGAACACACGACAAACCGTGTAGACTTCGTTCATGGTCCAGATAGGATTGATAGTTTTGAATTGAAGACCAAGGAAGCTGTCGCGTCAGACCTCGCCAATGAGGTGCAAAATCAATTGTTGCAGCGCACTGCCCCTTCCGAACAGTCAGGAAGATGAAGACCCCCATGCCCCGACCCTTTCCCCAGTGCGCCATAAAGGCCATCACTCCGATAGCCTTGCTGCTCGGTTTGTTCGGTTCAAGCACCATCGCAACGGCCCAAGAACTGGATTGCCAGGTCAGCGTGATTGCCCCCACCATCAACAATGTCGAAGCTTCTGTCTTCGAACAACTCGAAACAGCCATCACAGAGTTCATGAGTGGCCGGCGGTGGACCCAAGATGAGTTCACGCTGGAAGAGAGGATCACCTGCACGATGCAAATCACCATCAACAAGGCCAACTCTCAGACCAATTTCCAGGGCACCATTCAGGTACAGAGCAGCAGACCCATCTTCAACAGTGATTACAATTCACCCTTACTCATGGTCAATGACAATGACTTTGACTTTACTTACTCTCCGGGAACATTGTTGCAATACAGCCAGGACCAATTTCGGGACAACCTCACCAGCGTATTGGCATTCTACGCCTACATGATTCTGGCAATGGACTATGACACCTACTCCTTGGAAGGAGGCACCAACCTGTACACCCAAGCCCAAACTGTTGTCACCAACGCCCAAGGCCTCTCCTCACCGCCCGCTGGATGGAGTGCCTCTGATGGGAAACAGTCTCGCTACGCCCTGATTGACAATGTCTTAAGCCAGACCTTCAGGCCGTTGCGCCGGTGCTATTACGAGTACCACAGACTCGGAATGGACCTCGCTTTTGATGATCCTGGTGCTGCGCGTCAAACCATGTCCAACGCCTTGATTGCCTTGCGGAACGTACACAGAATACGCCCTGCCAACTACAACCTACAGACCTTCTTCCAAGCCAAGAAGGACGAGGTTGTCAAAATGTTTGGCCCCGCTGAAGCTGGAGAGCGCGCCAGGTTGCTCCCTGTGCTTAAACTCATCGATCCGGGCAATATCCCGGTCTACGACCAAGGTCTCGGCTGATGCTCCGCCGCCTCACGATTCGGAATTACGCCCTCATAGACCACATTGAGTGGCATTGTGAAGACGGTTGGACGGTGCTCACAGGAGAAACCGGAAGCGGAAAATCCATCCTTTTGGGGGCATTGGGCCTCATTCTTGGAGACCGGGCTGAAAGCGTGTCCACACCGCCTACCGAAAAATGCATCGTTGAAGCGGAATTCATCCCCAGTCCCGCCGCTCAAGATGTGCTGGGAGCGTTGCATGAAGGGGAACACTGCATCGTCCGTCGAAGCATCGCACCTGGCGGTCGTTCAAGGGCATATGTCAACGACGAGCCCGTCAAACTCCAATTCCTCAAGGGCCTGGCACCTCTGCTCGTAGACCTGCACGGTCAGCAGGACGGCCAGCGCCTCCATGCTTCTGACGGGTTGCTGCACGCCATCGACGGCTTCTCAACAGAGGCCAAGTCTCTGGCCCAAGAATGGCGTGAGCACCATTCCATTTGGGCCCGTACCCAGCGCGAATTGGACGCACTGACACACCAAGACAGCCTGCCTGATGCCGATGCTGACTACCTCCGGTTTCAACTTGAAGAACTGGAGGCCATCGACTTTAATGATCCTGAGCTGCGCAATGTAGACGCGCGTTTGGACAGCCTGGCCCATGCCCAAGAGATTGGACAGGCGCTGGGCTCAACCTCTTCCGCGCTGCAAGGCGAAGGTCAAGACGTCATCGGACGGCTGCGGAGCATCGAGCAAATGCTCGAGAAAATCACACCCGTTTACAGCAAGGCCAATGCCCTTTTGGAACGCATCAGGTCTTGTCGCATCGAATTGGACGATGCTGCACAAGAGGCTGAGCAACAGGCCGAATCAGTAGACTTGGATCCTGCAGCGCTCTCAAAAGCAGAAGCAGACAAAGACCGGATCAACCGCCTTCTTGAGAAGCACCGGGTGGCCGATTTTGACGGCCTGTCTGAACGTCTCGAGGCCATGCGCACACAACTGCTGGACGCACAACATCGAGCGCAAAAGCTGACCGATTTGCAAGGTGCAGTCAAAACTGCCCGTCACACCTTGGACCAGACAGGAAGTGCATTGCACCGCTGCCGCCAAGAAGCGGGAGATTCCCTTTCAAAAGCCATAGAAGGCCACCTGCAACACCTCAAATTGTCCTCTGCCAAGATCGGTTTCGAATGGACAGACACCTCTGCTCCCGAGGCCTCGGGACCCTATCGCGTGAGCATGTCCTTTGCAGCCAATCCCGGACAACCACTGCAACCCCTCACCAAGGTTGCCTCTGGCGGAGAGCGCAGCCGTGTCATGCTCTCCCTCAAGGCAGCACTGACTGCCCATCTAGAAGTTCCAACCCTGATACTGGATGAAATTGACGCGGGAGTCAGTGGCGATGTAGCGGCACGCATGGCCGATCTCATTGCTTCAATCTCGAAAGCAGCCCAAGTCATCACCATCAGCCACCTGCCCCAAGTCGCAGGAAAGGCCGACCATCACTTCCGGGTATTCAAAGAAACCCGTGACGGCAAGGCCCACACAGCCCTGGTTCCCTTAGACCAAGAAGCCCGGGTAGAAGAATTGGCCGCCATGCTGAGCGGAGAGACCATCGGAGATACTGCCCGGGCCCAAGCCCGTTCACTTATGGCATAAAGCTTTAGAACTTCATGTCTACACCTACAGAGGGCAAGAAGGGCAGCTGATCGACACGCTCACCCGTAACCCGGTTGATGTAGAAGATGTTGGCCCGGGAGTACACATTGGTAATCGACGCGTTGGCATCCAACTCAATGCGCTCTCCCAACTTCCAGGTGCGCCGCACACTCAGGTCAAGGCGGTGGTAAACTGGCAAGCGTCCAGCATTCAAGTCTGCGTACACAATGCCCAACTCAATGGGGTTTCCATTGACATAATTGTCATCGATTCCACTGGAAATGCCCACCGGCTGATAGTATCCTTGGGTTTGGGTGAAGGGCAATCCCGACCCCAGGTTCCAGCGCGCCGACACCTCGGTCTTGGCCTTGGCTCCAAATTTTCTCGAGGCGAGCAAGTTGATGTTGTGCCTGCGGTCAAACACGGGGTCGTACCACCGGAACCCATCCCATCGGTCCACATTTCCAAGGGAATACACCAACCAGAGGTAGTTCAACTTGTCCTCATACTTGACGACAACATCCACGCCTTCAGCACGTCCCGTTTCCACAATGAAATCCTTTCGCTGGCTCTCAGGCACCGAAGCAAACTCATAGGTGTCCGGGAACAGTTTGTTGCGGTTGGAGTTGGTGAGCTGCGTAAACCATTTGGTATAGGCCTCGATGTTGATGTTGATCCGCTCTGTCAGGTCGTATTCAAAACCACCCACTGCATGGGCGGCCGTCTGTAGGCTGTGCCTCACCTCCTGGATGTCACCATCGGGGCCAATGAGCTCATCCTGCAGGTTGGAAGGCCCGGACAAGAAGCCGTAGAACAGGTTGACCACATCCCGGTCTGAATTCGCAGAAATCAAATTCTGGCTGTACAGTCCACCGGCCGCTTTGAGGCGCAGGCGGTCAGACGCCTTGAACTTGACTCCAAGCCTGGGCTCGGGACTGAACTTGGCCAGTGAACTGTAATACTGAATCCTCATGGAGGGGTTTACAATCCAAGGCCCGCGTTGGAGCTTGTAATCGAAATAACCGGCCAACTCAGTCGTGTTTTCCGTTTGCTCAACAGTCACGCCCAAAGCGTTGAATGTCCGGAAATCCGTGCGCAAACCAACGGCCTGAATGCCGTACCGGGCTTCATCATCGCCCATCACGTATTTGAAGTTCAGACCAAAGTTGAATCCATTGACCTGGCTGTAACGATCGGGCACGCCATCCTCCTGCAAATCAATTCGATACCGGGAGCTGGCAAAGTTGCCCTTGATCAAAACCGCACTGCCCGTGGGCACCACAATGAATTGACCTCCCCCACCAACATTGGTCCAATCCAAGTTGCTCAATGCTTGGTAGCTGACATCATCGCTGAATGAAAATCCAAAAAGGCTCAGTCGGCTACCCGCTCCACCTGCAAAGGTCAACTTGCCATAGAGGTCGGTGAAGTTGAAAGGCAATCCTTCTTCATCGATATAACTGTACAGCAACTTCGAGCTCTGCTCCAAATAACTGCGCTTGCCTGAAAGCAAAAATGACGTTCCACCACCGCGTGCATTGCGCTTGCCCAACGGCCCTTCGATCAGAAGCTTAGACCCAAACGGACTGGCGCCTATGCGGCCGCTCAACCCTGCCAGACTTCCGTCCCGCGTAGAAACGTCCATGATGGAACTGATCCGGCCGCCATAACGGCCGCTGAAACCTCCAGTGTAGATGTCAGCGTTGGAAATAATGTCCGTATCGAATACACTAAACAGTCCAATGCTGTGGAATGCATTGTAGATGATCATCCCGTCCAAGAGCACCTTGTTTTGGACCGGAGAACCTCCTCGGATGTAGAGTTGACCACCTTGGTCTCCTGTGGAAACGAATCCAGGTAAGGTTTGAAGCACTTGGACGAGGTCGGGCGTCCCTCCCAAACTGGGAATCCTTTTGATGTCTGCAGGCTGAATGGACTCCACCGACATCCTCACAGTGTTCAATTGCTCACCGCGTTCGGTAGAGACTACAGCGCTTTCCAGCTCGATCAAACCTGCATCCAAGGCGATGTTCTTGGTCAAAACACGGTCATCGCGCACCTCAACTTCGGTCCGAAACGGTTTGTACTCCACGCTGGAGACCACCAAGGTGTATGTCCCGGCAGGGATTTTTGACAAACTGTAGTATCCCTGAATGTCGGTAGAAACACCATAGGTGGTGCCTTCCAATACGACTGCAGCGAACAGCACAGGTGCGCCATCATCTTGAGCGCGAACAAAACCCTTCACGGTGCCTTGAGCCCATGTCACCGCTGAAAAAGCAATGAAAATCACAGACAACATCACCTCTTTCCTAATCGGAGAATACCGATAGAAATCACATCCTTGCATGGGCGCAAGTTAGGGCGCAAGATTGGTCACCCTTAGGCCCGGGTCATGCGTTGAATTCTAGCTTCAAGCGCTTCGCTCGATAAGCTTGACCGCAACCGGTCCACCAAAATCGGGAACGAGAACGGCGTAGGCGCTTCAGGGTGCGTGATCACCCATTTCCCTTGGTTCAACCGGTCCAAAACGTGACGCAAACGGTCCATTTCAATCAAGTGGTGGGTCATTTCGTCAAACGCTTGACGGAACAACAAGTTCACCGGGTCATGGTCCGCCAGCACATCAAACAACAACGCACTGGACCCTTGAAGGTGCCGGTCAGGAACCGGCTGGCCCGGAAACCCCCGGAACACCAGACCCGCAATCACTGCAATATCCCGGAATTGCCTCCGAGCCAGCTCAGCGCCATTGACCGTGGCCTCCAAGTCATCCATAAGGTGCTCCGTGCTGAACAGGTCGCTGTCAAACGCCTCTGTGATGGGAATCGGCTGATCACTCAAGAGCTCAAAACCGTAGTCGTTGTAAGCCATCGAAAAAGTCATGGGCCGCAACAGGCTCATCCTGTAGGCCATGAGAGATGCCACCCCCTCGTGCACCAGCCTCCCTTCCATCGGGTAGACAAACAAATGGTGGCCCTCCTTCGTCTCCATCACCTCCATGAGCACCTCTCCTGACACAGGAAGGTGGCTCCTTTCAGTCTGCAGCTCAAGCATGGGCGTCAAGCGCTCCAATTCCGGCGCAGTCGACCTGCCGTGGGCATAATCGTCCAAGGTTCTGCGCAAGGTTTTACTGACCATCGAAGTCCAAGGCAACCGGCCGCCTTGCCAAGTTGGAATTCTGCCCTTGGGCGCCTTTGAAGGTTTGACCGTTGCCACAAAGCCCTTTACACGGATCAGCTCCAAACAGCGTCCACTAAACCAAAAAACATCCCCTGGGGACATCCCTCCAACGAAATACTCTTCTACATGCCCCACCAACCCGCCACGGCGCCATTTAACGGCAATCATTGTATCGCCTACAATCGTCCCGATGGACATGCGTTGACGCCGAGCCGCCCTGCGGTCGACAATACGGAATACGCCGTCTTCATCCTTGGCCACCCTGCGGAACTCGTCATAAGCTGCAAATGCCCTTCCACCCGTGGTCACCATGGCCAATACGTCTTCCCACTCTTCTGCATTCATCTCGGAAAATGCGTGGGTAGACTGCACCAACCCGTGCAGGTGTTCTTTGCGAAATCCGTCCCCCACGGAGAGGGTACACAGAAATTGGACCAGCACATCGAAGGTCCGTACCATGGGTCTGCGGGGCTCAATCTCACCTTCTTCCACCGCGCTTCTCAAAGCGGCAGCCTCGAGCAATTCCAAGCCAAACGTCGGTAAAAAGTGGATTTCACTTTCCGCACCTGGCTGGTGGCCGCTGCGTCCGGCACGTTGCACGAATCGGGCCACCCCTTTTGGGCCACCGATTTGAACAATGGCTTCCACAGGTCGGAAATCGACGCCCAAATCGAGAGAGCTTGTGCAAATCACAGCCTTGAGCCGGCCTTCATGCAAAGCGTCCTCTACCCAAAAACGCAATTCCTTGCTGATGCTGCCATGATGAAGGGCCACAGCGCCTGCAAGGTCCGGGTGCGCGGCCAAGATTTTTTGGTACCAAATCTCACTTTGAGCCCGTGTGTTTGTAAACACCAAAGTGCTGGAATGCCGACGGATAATATCCACCACCTTGTCCAGCAGTTGGACTCCAAGGTGTCCAGCCCATGGCAGTTTCTCAAAGCGCTCCGGCATCACGCTTTCGATGCGAATCCGTTTCTGGATGTCCGCACGGATAATTTTTGCCCCTGCTTTGCGGTCCTCTCCCATCAGCACATTCATGGCTTCACCGAGGTTGCCAATTGTGGCGGAAATCCCCCAAATCCTCATGTTCGGAGCCAAGGACTTCAAGACCGCTGCAGCCAATTCCATTTGCACCCCCCGTTTGTTTCCCAGCAAGTCATGCCATTCATCGACCACCAGAGCTTGGAGACCTCCAAACCGCTTGGCAGCGCCTTTCTTGGCCAACATCACATGAAGACTTTCGGGGGTGGTGACCAGAATTTCTGGCAACCTTCTGTCTTGCTTTTGCTTTTCTGAGGAGGGTGTATCTCCAGTTCTTATGCCACATTGCCAGTCGACATCGCTGTGCGCCAGCAACCTCGAGGCAGAGCCATGAATTTCTTTGGCAAGGGCTCGAATTGGCGTAATCCACAAGACCCGAAGGCCTCCAGACGGACCTCCCCCAAGCACAGCAGGCACCAAGACACTGTAGGTTTTACCGCTGCCTGTCGGTGCATTTACCAATCCATCGCCTCCATTGACAAACCAGCTCCATGCCACATTCTGAAAGGGAAATGGAGCCCACCCCAACGCCTTGAAAAACGCAATGCCCGGTTCAAAAACCTCACATTCATTGCGCTTTGAGCAGTCTGTCGTTGGAAATTTTGGCTCGTCTTCCACAGTGCAATAATCCCTTGAATCCCCGTTGTGTTCCTACCTTCGGGAAACATGAGAGGAAAAGTTCAATCATCCGGGCTCCTTGCCCTGCTCTGCGCCATGTTGTTTGCACTTCCAAACGCACAGGCCCAAGACCCCAAATACAACCGTATGCTGGAGGATTTGGTAGATGGGAAATATGAACGGGTTTTGTTTCGTGCCATCGGGTTCACCGAAAAAGAGGCCACCAAAAAACACCCCGAACCATATGCTTACATGGCGCGGGCCTATTTGCTCATCCACCAAAGCGATGACCCTGCCCTCAAAGAGAGTTACCCTAAAGCCTTGAAAGAAAGCTTGAAGTACTGCACCAAGTTCATCAAGAAGGACAAGGAAAGCGAGTACGTCCCAGACCTTTTAGATTTTATCGAAGACCTCAGAGCCGAAACCATTGCCGCGGCAGATACTGAGATGGACGCAGAGAAATACACCCGTGCCAAAAGCCTTTACGCCTATCTGTCCAAACTCGACAAAACCGACCCATCCGCCTATGTGATGCTCGGGATGGCGAACTACTATGCACGGGCGACCCGTGATGCAACCCAACATTGGGGAACCGCGATGCAATTGATGGGCAGCATGACCGGCCGGATCGCAGCTTCTGAAGAGACTGAAGTCTATCGCGATGAGCCGCTCACCGAGTCTATGAGAGCCTTGCTCAAGACAGGGTTGATACGGGCATCCGAGCAACTCGACGCTGATGGACAACGGACCCAAGCCATTGAGCTCTTGGAGAATGGGCTGCCAATTTTCGAAGGAGACCGCAGTTTTATGGTCACTTATGGAGCCATTGTTGGATGAACCCAAACAACGGTTCAGATTTCAGTCGGAAGTTTGAAGGAAACCCCATCCTCGACCCCAACAGTCTTGAGCCTCTTCAAATCCTTCACCTCGAGGACAGCGATTTAGACGCTGCTATATTCAGAGCCGCCTCACTGCGATGTTCTCGCGAGCTGGTTGTAAAGCGGGTTGCTTCCATTCTTGAATTCACCGAGGCCCTTGGGTCCAGTGAACCACACCTGATTTGTGCAGACCACCTGTTACCGGATGGATCTGCTCTGGATGCCATTGAAGTGGCTTTAGAACGTTTTCCTGACGTGCCTTTCATGGTCATCACAGGTGCAGGAGAAGAGGAATTGGCGGTTGATTACATCAAATCTGGCGCAGCCCACTACCTCTCCAAAAGGAAGCTCGATTTGTTTCCAGAAGTGCTGGACACGGTATTGGAAACATTCCGCACCAAAACATTGCACGCTTGGTCTGAAGTTGAGCGTCAAAGACTAACGGAAGACCTGCTGGCATTGACCAGAAAGGTTGCAGAAGACAGCGACGAAGAAAAGCGCAGCCTGTCTCGGGACATTCACGATCAATTGGGGCAAGAATTGACTGCGCTCAAATTGGGCCTGTTCTGGATCGACCATCAAATTCGCAAGCCTTCGTCAAAAATTTCATCGGCCGATATTCTGGAAAAACTAGAACAACTCATCTCAATTAACACTTCGATCATAGGTGAGGTCCGGAACATAGCGCACGCATTGCGCCCCGTCGTTTTGGACCAAGTCGGTCTTTCTGCCGGCCTTGAGACACTGGTTCATGATTTCAACCGCCGAGAAAACGCTTTCTGTGGCCTGAATCTCGACATCCTGCCCAACCTTTCTGAAAACCTCAGAACTGACATTTTCCGCATCGTCCAAGAAGCATTGACCAACATCTCGAGACATGCGCAGGCCAACTTGGCGTACATCTCACTCAAGGTCCATCCAGAAAAAATCGTTTTAGAAATAGGCGATGACGGCATAGGTCTACCACAGTCCCCGTTGGGGAAAACTACTCGGGGCCTTGGAATGGTTGGCATGCGTGAACGGGCGCGTAACCACGGCGCCTATTTTAACGTAACATCCAAGAGCCAGATGGGCACCTCAATCGTCATTGAGTTTAACAACTCATCTTCTTTGTAAATTACGATATGAACAAAAAGACAGTCGTGCTCTGCGACGATCACAACATCGTTCGGGCCGGACTTCGGCAAATTGTAGAAGGCTTTGGCGATTTTGAAGTCTTGGATGATGTCGCATCCGGTGAAGCATTGTTTCCGCTTTTCATGAAACAGGTCCCTGATGTCTTGCTCTTGGACATCAGCCTTCCCGGTCGCAGTGGACTCGAAGTTCTAAAACAGATTCAGTCTATGTATCCTCAAGTTGCCGTCTTGGCCTTGAGTATGTATCCTGAAGATCAGTTTGCGATCAGAATGGTAAAAGCTGGTGCCAGGGGTTATTTGCACAAGGACAGCGCACCTCACGTTCTAGAAGATGCGATGCGCACCATCGTTTCAGGAAAACAATACATCAGCGCAGAGTTAACACGCTTGATGATTGCGGAAATGGCCAAGGATGACAATGATCTTCCGCACAAAAACCTTTCTGACCGCGAATACGAAGTCCTGCTTTTCATTGGGGAAGGAAAGTCCATGACTGACATCGCTGCCCAATTGAGCCTGAGCATCAAAACCGTCAGTACCTATCGCAGTCGCATTCTGGAAAAAATGAGGCTCAAAAGCAATTCAGACCTGGTGAAGTACATCTTGCTTCACGACCTGTCACCAGGTGGAGCCGATCCAGCTCAATCAAGCTAACTGACACCCACACCGGAAGAATCCCACCGGTTCAATGCCGTCGATGATGACACAACGGATGCCTATCCTTTGTCATCTTTAGACAATGCATGCTCGCAATTGGAACACCCCCCTGACTAAAATGACGGGGACACCCAAGGTATTTAGCCTAGAAAACAGTCCGGTAACGTCGAACAAAACGGACACCCCAAACTCCAGTTTAAGAACATATCCTGCTGAGTTTATCCCGTCGGAAAGTGGCCAAGGACAGTTGGCTGTCATTTTGCTCAAAACCGCTGGAATAGAGAAAGATGCGCAGATGCATCTCACTAGATTGAACCAGGACTTTCCAGGTGTTCCTGTTGTGCTGATCCTCGACACGCATCTGCCTGGAGCTGAGGCTCTCCTTTCCCTGCCTGCATCTGATTTTCACGATGTCCAGAGCGGCGAAGTCCTGCTCAAAAAACGGATTTCAGACCTTTCTAACCGCTCGAGCACATCTCCCATCCCTCCCCTTTCTCTCCTGCTCATGAGGGAGGAAATGGAACTGTGGCAGACCATTTTCGAAAAGTCCGGGGCAGGGATGCTGACAGGCCAAGCCAAACTTTTTATCGATGCTGTAAACCAGTCCAACGAGAAAACCCCATCCGTTTCAGAGCTTCAAAAATTGACGCTCGCAGACACCTTTCTTTCGAGTGTGCTCTGGGAGCTCAACAACAAAGAGTCCATTGAATTGCTAGACCTGAATGAGCCAGTGTCCTTATCAAACAGGTTTCTTAAAAAACTCAAGCCTGCTGATCCTGAGCAGTTTTTGAATGCGCTCAGCGCATTAGGCAATACAACCGATATGGTCTCCCAAGAAGTCGAGTTCACCTCCAACAACGGTGAATTGCGGCACTTGTCCTTGGGAATCAGCATCACTTCGAGTAAAGACAACCTTCTCCTTATGACCATCCTGGACATTACCCCAAGGATGCGACTTGAACAGGAATTGCGAGACAACCTAAAGTTGCTGGAACAGCGCGTTGCATCGCGCACACAAGACATTGCCATCAGTCACCAGCAACTGGCCCATGAAGGCACGCAAAGAAAGCGGCTCACAGGGCAATTGAGGGAAAGTTTTGCCCTCATCACCCAAAGCATGATTGGCGCCAAGCGCATTTTGGAGGTGGCTTTGCCCGGCAAGAAAGAATTGAACACACACTTTCCAAATTCGATCCTCATCAACCGCCCACGCGACATCATGGGGGGGGACTTTCTGTTTACCGGCGTCAAAAAAGGAAAGAAAACACTGGCCTTAATTGACAGCACGGGACATGGAATTCCAGGCGCTATGGTTTCACTGATGGGTTCAACACTCATCAACAAAGCATTCACTGCACTGGAGACGTCAAATCCATCAGAAATTCTGGGTCTTTTTCAAAAGGAGTTTGACCTCCGGATGCAGGTCAATCAGGGCACCCCGCAGATGTATGGGTTCGATGCCGCTATTGTGACCGTAGACTCTGAAAACCAGGCCCTACAATTTGCTGGTGCTAGAGGTGATTTGTTTCTGGTCAGAGATGGCGAAACACAAATCTACAGGGGAACAAGGGCGAGCATTGACTTCATGCACCCCGATTCAAATCAAGCCCCAGCCAATCCATACCTGTGCCAAACCATCGGTTATTTGCCAGGCGACCAGTTCTACTTGATTTCAGATGGCATCCGAGATCAATTTGGTGGCGAGCGCAATAAAAAACTGGGCCGGAAAAGACTGTGCGACATACTGGCCATGCACAGCAATCTTGCGCTGTTGGAGCGCCAGAAAGCCATCGAAAAAGAACTTCTTATTTGGAAGGGAGCCAATGCCAAGGTGGACGATGCCACCTTGGTGGGCATACAATTCTGACCCCTTTAATGGCTCATCAATGGCCAAATGACGGATTCAAACCCCGGTCACCGGCCGCATACATGCGCTCGATAATGTCGACCACCTTGAGTCCTTCCAGCGCATTGGTGGAGATTTGAGCTTTTCCACGCAAAGTCTCGAATACATTCTCAAACACATAACCGTGGTTCGCAGCGCTGCCTTTGTAGTGCCCATAATCATTGGCAGGATTGGAAGGAGGCAACTCGGGCATTTCATAGCCTCGAATGTTGCAATACTCCACCTCATTCATGTATTGACCCCCTACTTTGACTGTCCCATGCTCTGCAACGATGGTCAATGAACTTTCAAAATTGGATTCTGCGACGGCAGTAGAAAATTGTAGCGTTCCCATTCCGCCTCTGAGGAACTCGAACATGACCAGTCCTGAATCTTCGAAAGCCGTGTTGTGGGCGTGTGTGAAATCCGCAAAACGGGCATTGAAATTGGTCATGTCCCCAAACAGCCAATACACGATATCAATAAAATGCGAGAATTGAGTAAACAACGTACCGCCGTCCAAATCGGCCGTTCCTTTCCATGGAATCTTGCCGTAGTACCGGTCGTCTCTGTTCCAAAAGCAATTGATTTGGACCATTTGAATTTTCCCCAACACTCCTGACTCCACTGTTTCTTTGAGCCAGATGCTCGGTGGGCTGTATCGGTTTTGCATCACACAAAACACCTGCCGTCCTACCTCCAACGCCTTGTGCAATACCCGCTCTCCTTCTGCACGATTGAGGGCCATTGGCTTTTCGATGACAACATGATGCCGCGCACCCAGCGCCATTTCAGCCTGTGCAGCATGCAGTCCATTGGGAGTGCAGATGCAAACAACATCGACTTCAGCGTGCGCTGCAAGCATTTCGGTGATGTCGCTGTAAAAAGCGAAGTCTTCCTCAATCCCGAGCTCTTCTTTAGGTCGGACATCACAACCAGCGATGAGCTCACACCCTGGCTGTCTGCGGACCATTTCCGCATGACGCTTGCCAATGTGACCCAATCCAACCACTGCGAATTTCAAAGTCGTTGTCATCTCTATTCTTGACAGTTAGGCAGCTTTATCGCTGTCCGGGCACAAAAGTCGGGAAAACCCCGCACTCATTTCTCAAAATCAACACCTGTCAAGTACGCAGGCACTTGCATCATTCGGCTTCCATACCAACTGAACATCTCACCGTCCACCAACCGAGCCGGAAGGCCTGCGCATTCTTCAAGGTGGGCTTCCTTAAAAGGAAAAGGCTCTGAAGGCAACAACACCCCCTCCACTCCAGAAGCCACAACCTCTTCAATGTCACATTCGGGATAACGGGGAGAGTCGGGCCAAGGTGACCAGCCCCACCAGCGCAGCACATCTTGGATGTACGCATCCGTACCGGCCCACATCCAAGGGTCCCGCCACACGGCGTAGGCTACTTTTTCAAAAGGCGGCGAAAATGAGGCTCGTCCTGATGTCCAGCGGCTGCGCACTTTCTGTGCCATGTCTTCCCCTGCTTGCGCACATCCGACCAAATGTCCCAAGTCAGCGAGCAATTGAAATGCCCGCTCTACGGACCGCACATCACATACCCAACATGGAATCCCTGCGATCTCAAGTGCCATGACATCTTGAGCTTCATTCTCTTCCAAATTCGCCAAAACCAAGTCTGGCTTTAGGTCCATGATGGCAGCCAAATTGACCCCTTTCGTACCCCCAATTCTCGTGCGCTCTCTGCGCAAATGATCAGGGCGGACGCAAAACTTAGTGAGTCCGACAATGCGATCCTCAGCACCCAAATCCACCAACGTTTCCGTCAAAGAAGGGACCAAGGAAACAATCCTCTGGGGAGTCCCCTCCATTGCGAGGGGGATTCCCCTGTCATCCACTGCCACCATGAAGTGACAAAGATGCACCCTCTGCCTTCGGTTTTGCGACAAACCTGTCAGTCTGTGCCACAGACTGCGACAACATGTCAGTCTCTTCGACTTCTGCGCGGGTTGGCACTGCATTTGACTGTACCCCGGCGAGCCGAAAGGCCACCCAGAAGCGAAAACCCTACAAATTCCTCATATGAGCAAAATCATCGGTATCGACCTCGGCACAACCAATTCTTGTGTTGCCGTAATGGAAGGCAACGAGCCTGTGGTCATCAACAACAGCGAAGGCAAGCGAACCACACCATCTATGGTGGCCTTCGTAGCAGACGGCGAACGCAAAGTCGGAGACCCCGCCAAGCGTCAGGCCATCACCAACCCCACCAAGACCATCTCCTCCGTGAAGCGTTTCATGGGCCAGATGTACAGTGAGGCCAGCAAGGAATCCGGAAGGGTTCCTTACGAGGTGGTGGAAGCCGACGGCGGCACCGCGCGCATCAAAATTGACGACCGCAACTACAGCCCGCAGGAAATCAGCGCCATGATCCTGCAAAAGATGAAGAAGACCGCTGAGGATTACCTCGGCACGGAAGTGACCGGAGCGGTCATCACCGTTCCTGCTTACTTCAACGACAGCCAGCGTCAAGCCACCAAAGAGGCGGGTGAAATCGCTGGACTGGAGGTCAAGCGCATCATCAACGAGCCCACCGCAGCTGCACTTGCTTATGGTTTGGACAAGAAGTCCATCGACCAGAAGATTGTGGTCTTTGACCTGGGTGGTGGTACGCACGACGTCAGCATTTTGGAACTCGGAGACGGCGTTTTCGAAGTGTTGTCCACGGACGGAGACACCCACCTCGGTGGCGACGACTTCGACCAGATCATCATCGATTGGCTCGTCTCTGAATTCAAAGACGAGAATGGCGGATTGGACCTGAGCAAGGATCCCATGGCTTTGCAGCGTTTGAAAGAGGCCGCAGAAAAGGCCAAAATTGAGCTCAGCAGCACCAACAACACGGAGATCAACCTCCCTTACATCATGCCGGTCGACGGCGTGCCCAAGCACCTCGTGCGCTCATTGAGCAGGGCGAAGTTTGAGCAACTGGCTGACAGCCTCATCAAGCGCACAATCGAACCTTGTCGCACAGCGATGAAGGCTGCAGGACTGGACAACAGCGACATTGACGAGGTGATTCTAGTTGGAGGTTCAACCCGAATCCCATCCGTTCAAGATGCGGTCAAGGCCTTCTTCGGAAAGGAACCTTCTAAAGGCGTCAACCCCGATGAGGTGGTGGCCGTTGGTGCTGCCATCCAAGGCGGTGTCCTCAGTGGAGATGTCAAAGACGTGCTCCTGTTGGATGTCACTCCCCTCTCCCTCGGTATCGAGACCATGGGCGGCGTGATGACCAAATTGATCGAGGCCAACACCACGATTCCGACCAAGAAGAGCGAGACGTTCTCTACGGCCAGTGACAACCAGCCCAGCGTGGACATCAACGTTCTCCAAGGTGAGCGTTCCATGGCCAACGACAACCGCTCTATCGGACGGTTCCAGTTGTCCGACATCCCCCCTGCTCCGCGCGGTGTGCCCCAAATCGAGGTCTCATTTGACATTGACGCCAACGGCATCATCAACGTGAGTGCCAAAGACAAGGCCACAGGCAAAGAACAGCGCATCCGCATCGAGGCCTCCAGCGGACTCAGCGATGAGGAAATCCAGCGCATGAAGGATGAAGCTGCAGCCAATGCAGATTCAGACAAAGAAGCCAAGGAGCGCGTGGAAGTGCTCAATCAGGCCGACAGCTTGGTGTTCCAAACCGAGAAGCAGTTGGGTGAGTTTGGCGACAAATTGCCCGAGGACAAGAAAGGCCCCATCGAAGCTGCCATCGCAGAATTGAAGGAGGCCCATGGCGCACAGGACATCGACCGTTGTAAGGCTGGAATCGAAGGCCTCAACCAGGCCTTTTCCGCAGCCAGTGAAGAGATGTACAAGGCCAGCCAAGAGGCCGGAGGTGCTGAAGGAGCTGGTGACGCTGGTGCCACTGCAGATGCAGGCAGCACTGACGAAGAGGTGACCGACGTTGATTTCGAAGAAGTCAGCGAAGAGAAGTAACCCTTTGTGACATACCCATGCGAAAAAGGCAGGCCAGTTTTGGTCTGCCTTTTTCATGGAACACAGAACCCTTCTGCTTCCAGCGTGTTCCATTGCTTGTGTTCCCATCAAAGGCCACTGCTCCACTGTCGTGAAATCAACGCCCCAACACCCTGTGTCCGCAGACCCACAGCTTCAGCAGGCCGCACTCTGGCGCCGGCGCGCTGGGTGGGTATTGGTCCTCATCGGAGTACTGACCCTGTTGTCCGGATGGCGGGCCACGGAACTCGGCTTCAATTATGATTTCGAGAGCTTCTTCCCTGAGGACCAACCTGAGACCGCCTTTTACCTTCAATTCAGAGACGCCTTTACCACCGACAACGACTTCATCCTGGTGGGACTCGAACGAAAAGAGGGCGTGTTTGACGGTGAATTCCTTCAAGCGGTTCACGCACTCTCTGAAACACTGGATACCCTCTCCGGTGTCACAGGTGTGATCAGCCCTTTGAGCATGACCCTCCCTGTGAGGGATCCCGCATTGGGGATGATTTTCCAACGGCCCCTGCTGCGCTGGGACCAACCCGAGAAGTTCAGTGTGGACAGCGCTGGGATTTGGAACCGTGAAGGCTTTGTAGGCTCCGCGTTCAGTGAGGATGGGCGTTGCTTGGCACTGACCTTGACACAGACTCCTATGCTGTCCAAGCAAGGCTGTGACGAGATCGCCCTAGGCACCGACGCCGTGTTGAAGGATTGGACGGAGCAATGCAGGCGCGAAGGCCTCGACATCGAAGTTCACCGCGCAGGCAGGGCACACGCCCAAGTGCACTACGTGAGCGTCATGGAGCGCGAAGTGGCGTTGTTTGTCGGACTCGGTCTGCTCCTGCTGATCGCCTTTCTCTATTTGGCGTTTCGCACCTGGTGGGGCATCGTCATCCCATTGGCCGTCATCCTCCTGAGTGGACTGGGCACCCTGGCTTTTATGGAGTTGACCGGTAAGGAAATCGACATCATGACCATCGTCCTGCCCACCATCATTTTCGTGGTAGGTATGAGCGATGTGGTGCACATCATCACCCGTTATTTGGATGAATTGCGCGCAGGCCTCCCCCCTTTCCCCGCCCTGCGCAAATCTTTCCGAGAAGTGGGGATGGCCACTTTCCTGACCTCCTTGACCACCGCCATAGGATTCCTGACACTGCTTAGCTCATCCATCGGGCCGATCCGAGAATTTGGCGCCTACACCGCCGCCGGAGTCTTTATCGCATTTGGACTGGCCTTTACGTTGTTGCCCTCGGTGCTGTTGCGCAGCAAGGCTCCCCTCAAGTCCACACACGATCCAGAGCAGACTTCACCGTGGAGCGGCCCATTGAATGCCCTTTTCATCGTGGTCGTTCGCCGGCGCAAGGTCATCTTGGGGGTTACCCTCGTCGCATCCGTCGCGTCGGTTTTCGCTCTGGCGCAAATCGACGTCAACAACTTCTTGCTCGAAGACCTCCGGGAAGACGACCCGTTGAGGCAGGAATTCCAATACTTCGAAAACGCCTTTGCGGGGGTTCGGCCCTATGAGTTGGCAGTCCGCTTTCCACAGGGCCAAAACGTACTGTCAGAGCCTGAGGTCCTGGCCACCCTCGACAGCATCGAACACATCCTCGAAGCAGAACTCGAAGCAGGTGCCCTCATCGGGCCTGGCCGCATCGCGCGACAAGCCCACCGGCTTTTGAATGGTGACCGGCCTTCCCAAGCGCGCATACCCGAGGGAAAGGACTTGGCCCAGCTTTTGAAGCAGCTCGAAAGGACCAACAGAAAGTCAGCCGAATCAACCTCTGCTGCCGCAGGCTGGGGGGATTGGGTCAATGTAGAAGCCGGGCTCGCCCGCATTGCAGCGCGCACAGCCGACCTCGGTGCGACCGAAATCGCCCGGCGCAATGCCCGGTTCATGAAAAAAAGCGAGGCTTTGTTGGCAGCGCGGTTCGACAGCCCCCCGTTCGAATTGGAACCCACGGGAACCGCCAACCTGATCGACCTCAACAACCGGTTTCTCGCCTCAGACATGGTGTTGGGTCTGTTGATCGCTTTTGCGGTGGTGGCCCTCATTGTGGGCATACTGTTTCGCAGCATCCGAATGGTGCTGGTCTCGCTGGTCCCCAATGTTCTTCCCCTGCTCTTCATTGCGGGTTACATGGGCGCTGCGGGCATCGACCTCAAGGTTTCCACTTCGATCATTTTCACCATTGCCTTTGGAATTGCAGTAGACGACACCCTCCACTTCTTGGCCAAATACAAGCTGTTGTTGTCCCAAGGCGTCTCCCCCCTCTGGGCATTGCGCAGGACCTTTATCTCCACGGGAAAAGCCATCATCGTCACGTCCATCATCCTGTGCGGCGGGTTTGCCACGCTCATGCTCAGCAGCTTCGAAGGCACCTTCCACATTGGTCTGCTCGTCTCCTTGACCTTGGCATTTGCCGTCTTGGTCGATCTGGCCGTCTTACCCCTCCTCCTCCTGCCGCGCCGCGCTTAACTTGGGCTCATGCTCCATCGCAGATCATTCCTTCGCCGTGCTGCAGCCATGGCCACTTTGCTCGGCGTAGCGCCGCGGCGCATGCTCGAAGCCATGGACACCACGCCCACTCCCCTAGCAGGGCCATCAGGTGGAGCACGTTTCACAGGCGGGCACATGCTGAGCACATGGAACCACGGGCTGGTCTCCAATGCGGAAGGCTGGCGCATTATGAAACAAGGTGGGACCGCCTTGGATGCTGTAGTCGACGGCACGGCCCTCGTGGAAAGCGACCCTACCGGCACCTCCGTGGGCATTGGTGGTCGCCCGGACCACACGGGAAAGGTGACCCTGGACGCCTGTGTAATGGGACCCGACGGTCAAGCAGGAGGTGTGTGCTTCCTGGAAGACATCGCACACCCTGTCAAAGTGGCCCGCTCCGTCATGGAGGACACCCCCCACGTATTGCTCGCTGGAGACGGTGCCCGAGATTACGCCATTGCCAAAGGGTTTGAACAGGTCAACCTGCTCACACCCGACAGCGAAAAAGCATGGCAGAATTGGCGGAAGAGTGCCGAATACAAGCCCATCATCAACGTGGAGAACCACGACACCATCGGGATGATTGCCCAGGACCTCAATGGCAACCTGGCCGGCGCCTGCACCACCAGTGGCCTCGGTTTCAAATTGCGGGGGCGCGTCGGCGACAGCCCCATTATTGGAGCGGGGTTGTTTGTGGACAATGATTTCGGGGCGTGCACCGCAACCGGCCTCGGAGAAGCGGTCATGCGAACCGTCGGATCTTTTCTGGTTGTAGAGCTCATCCGTCAAGGCCGCGCACCGCAAGCGGCCTGCGAGGAAGCGGTAGACCGCATCATGGCCAAGATGCCTGTCAGCGACCTGCAGGTTGGTTATCTGGCCATGGACACGACCGGCCAAGCGGGTTCCTGTGCCATTCATGGTGGCTTCAATTATGCCAGAACCGTGGCCGGTGAAACCGGCATGGTCGATGCCCCATTCCGCAGCTGAATGTCCATGCCCCGCCCACCCATTTCCAGCAAACGGAGCAACCTCATGGGCGTGGTGCGCCTGGCCCGCCCATTGAACCTGCTCATCTCTGCAGGCACCATGGGGGCTTTGCGCTATGGTTGGATGGAACGCTGGACACCGGTAGGCAGCTATACCCAATTGCCCCTGATCGACTTTCTTCTCGGGGTGCTCGTCGTGGTATTGCTGATGGCCGCAGGCAACGTCATCAACGCCTACTTCGACACCACCGAAGACCGAATCAATAAGCCAGAACGTGCCATCGTAGACCGTTTGGTGAAACGGCGCGTGCTGATCATCGCCCACCAGGCGCTCAACACTGTCGGCATCGGCATCGCCTGCTTTCTGGCATGGAAGTACAGCGGACTCGGTCATTTACTGCTCCCGGTCACGGTGTCGTTTCTGCTCTGGCGATACAGTGCCCGGTGGAAGAGCCGACCCTTCATTGGCAACCTGGTCGTTGCAGGACTATTGGGGCTGGTTCCCATTTGGATGGGTATTCTGGAGTCTCCTTTCCACACCTTAGGAAGTGAACGCTGGGGATTGATGTGGCCGCTGCTCGGCTTTGGCGGCATGGCCTTTGGAAT
>Ga0206125_10001539_pt1 | contig 26878 bp, 27 predicted proteins | sample Helgoland_Spring_4_FD_148598 | JGI IMG/M metagenome (GOLD analysis project Ga0206125, IMG submission 148598) | Pelagic subsurface seawater microbial communities from Kabeltonne, Helgoland, North Sea - Helgoland_Spring_Bloom_20160331_1 | ecosystem: Environmental > Aquatic > Marine > Epipelagic ... | reverse complement strand
TGCTCGTCGTATAGGAAGAACAGCATCTCTAGGTCGGGCTGTGTCACGCCGTATTTACCTTGGATGAAGTAGCGGACCACCCGCCAGTACTTTAAATAGTTCATTGTAATTTGCTGGCACAAGATATTCGATATGGCTAAGAAGGCACCAAAGAAGATGGCGAAGCGCGACTTCCCATCTAACAAAGAGCGGGCTAAGATTTCCCGTTTCATTAGAGAAAACACCTACGGTTTGGGCATGACGGCGGCAGACGAGCGTAGAATTGCCGATGCTGGCACCGCAGGCTTGGTCCCCAACAAGGCTGGCAAAAAGATGCAAGCTGATAAAAAGCTCAAGACCCCGATGATGGGTCGCGACATTCCACTGCCCAAGAGCAAATGACCCGCGAAGAGTTTTCATACAGGATGGTATGCCTCGGCCTTGCCGGGGCTACCCTCTGTATGGTTATATACCGATTCTCTAATGGCTGGACGCACTAAGAAAAAGATTTGCCCGGCGGGTATCGCTTGGGCGAAGCGCACGTTTGACAAGTACCCCAGCGCGTATGCCAATATGGCTGCGAGCAAGTATTGTAAGGACCCTAACTACGGAAAGAAATAATGGCAAAATATGGAAGCAAGCCGTGTACGGCTAAGGTGAAGGCTAAGACTATGAAACCCCGCAAGCCTAAGAAGAAATGAGCGACAGGAAGCAGACGCGCCGAGCACGGCGTTCTTTTAAGAAGTCTGGCATCCTTGAGCAAGGTCCTGTTGCTGAGTATGGCGGCAAGACGCACAAGGTTAAGTTGGCTAAGGACTTCCCATCCATTAAGGTTGGTGCTGCTAAGGGCCGCGACATCCCGCTACCTAAGAGTAAGTAATGGGTGAGCTCAAGAAGTGGCGCGATGAGAATTGGGTGCGCATCGGTATTGATGGCAGCATCAAGGGCGAGTGCGGCACGAGCAAGGATAAGAAGAACCCAGACCGGTGCTTGCCTTTGGCTAAAGCTAAGAGCATGACCAAAGCTGAGCGTGCTGCTACGGCTAAGAAGAAGAAGCGTGGCAAGGGTCAGTTCGTTCCTAATACCAAAGCAGGCCGTGTCAGTAGGTAGTAAGCTCATTAAGTTCTTGAGCCGCAAGAGCGTCAAGCGCATTGCCCGATGGGTCATTCCGTATCTTGTAAAAAAATTCAAGCGCAATGCCCATTCCCGCAGGGACAAAATTTCACGGCGTCGCTCCCAGCGTTGACACCACCGATAGGGGTAGCGCTACCGTGCAGCTTTTGCGCGATGCGTATACCATCGAGCAGTTGTGCGAGTCTACCCTGACGCTTATGGAGCCGTATTTCCAGACGGCTACTCCGGGCGGCACCGATACATATACTGCCGATAACAATATCGTTGACTTCACTTGGGTCGGCGGTGCCGGCACTTACGATTTCGTTTTGCCTTCGGCTTCTGCGGTCCCTTACCGCGCCATCCGCTTCGTCAACGACAGCACCGTTGCTGCTGCTGACAAGGTACATATCGTCCCTGCTGCGGGCGAGACTATCGACGGCGGCGCCTTCTATGAGATTAACAAGCCATATAACGGATGTATGGTCTGGTCCGACGGTACGGAGTGGATTGTCATCCAAGCTAAGAGTACGTGATGGCGGAGAAGAGTAAGATGAAGTGCAACTCGCCTACGCGGTCGGACCGTGCGGGCAAGAAGATGATGGTCAAGGCTTGTGCTAACGGCAAGGAGAAGCTCATCCATTTCGGAGCCAAGGGCTACGGTCATAACTATAGTGCTGCTGCGCGTAAGAGTTTCAAGGCACGCCACAAGTGTGATACGGCAAACGACAAGCTTACGGCCCGGTACTGGGCCTGCAAGAAGCTATGGGGCGGCAAGGGCAAGAGCACCAAGAGCAGTCCCAAGGGTCGGAAGGGAAAGTATTAACTTAGGGGCATGAAAGGTTTAGGCGACGCAGTAGAAAAGGTCACAAAGGCCACTGGAGTTAAGTATGTGGTAGACAAGGTGTCTGAGGCCACGGGCAAGGACTGCGGTTGCGGTCGGCGCAAAGACAGCCTAAACCGTCAATTCCCATTTGGTAAGTAATGGCATATCAGAAACTACAGGTTGAGCGTGCGCTTACGGTCATCGCCAGCGATACGATTAACATCCCTAACGTTGCTGGCCCTACGGTCAGCGGCACTACCGATGGTGTTACGGCAAACAAGCTTGTTGACAGCACGGCTTCGTTCACCAGCAACCTACTTGGGTACATCGTGTACAACACTACCGACGATACTGTGGCTACGGTTACGGCTGTTGATGATGCGGGCACGCTTAGCCTCAGCGCGGACATTATGGCCAGCGGCGAAAACTATACCATCTACGCTGACGATAATAACGGTTGCGTTTTGTATGCTGGTGCCGGTGGCAACATCAAGGTTTTGACTGCTGGCAACGACGAAGTTACTTTTACTGGTACTGCGGCGGGTGCTTTCATTCCTGTTCAGGTCAAGCGTGTTTTCGCTACTCCCGCTCCTCCTGCTGGTATCATAGCCCTTTGGTAATATGCCTATTCAGATTTCCATTAGCATAAGTATTTAAGACATGCCTATACCTCCCGGAACAAAATTCCACGGCGTCGCTCCCGGCGTCGAGACAGACAACAGGGGCTCTAAGACTCGTAACGCCGAGCGCAATGCGTACACCATCGAAGAGATTGGTGGCGGAAACTTCACCGCTGACATCCCGTACTCTTTGGAGCCGGGTCAGAGTTTCGGTCTTATTGAAGGCTCTGGTGTGTATCCCGTCCCTGCCGAGGGTCTTTCTATTCAAGACTTTATCCTTCAGGTTCTCACTGCCGCCAACGCTACCTTTTCTGCTACCCCCGTCGGTACGTGGGACTATAACGAAACTTCCGTCGAGGTCAACGTTGCTGCCACCTTCAACGGCGCTTACGGAAACCTCAGCCGCAGCGTCAACGGGGGAGCCAGCGAAAGCTTGCTTACCGATGCTACCAGCCCCATCGCGTTTTTGGACAATACGTTGCCTGTTTTCCCTACGGGGCAGCAGAACAGTATCGTCTATACCCTTCAGGTCTACAACTCTGACGACGTCCTCATCGACACGCAGACGGCCACGGTCAATCAGGTAGCTTATGCTGCTCCGGGCGCATCTATTACGGTCACCCGTGCCGGCAGCGATTCCCGTTCTTCTGAGGAAACGGGCTTGTTCCGTGAGATTGGTCATGACGAAAGCAACGTAGCCTATACCTTCTCTCGCAATACGCCTGAGGTGGCGATGACCGAGGCTCGCATAGAGCTCAACGGCAGCGTCATCAATACTCAGGCAATTACTGGCAACCCACCCAGCTTCAGCTTTACGCTCAGTAATAACGACCCTGCGAGCCCTACCTCGAGCTTTACGTATCAAGCTAAGGTTGACGATGGCGAGAACACGCCTGCTACGACGACTCCTTTGCAGACGGTCACGTATGGCTTCCCTACCCTATTCGTTGCTAGCACTAGCGACGGCTCTGGTGGAGCTACCGACGTTCAGGCGGTTTACGACACGACCATTACTTCTGCTTCAGGCGTCTTCAAGCTCAAGTCTGGTGCTTTCGCTGAGAACTTCTTGGCGAGCTCCAATATGGTTCAGTCTTCTGGCAGCAATAGCTACGGATGGATTCTATACGACTCCAGCCTTGGTTCTCTTGAAATCCGTCAGGGCGGTTCATCTTCTCCCATTGTTTCTTGGAACGCTGCTGCGGGAGGTATCGACCCAATTACGGCAACAATCACAAACGACTTCGGCGAGTCTATTAGTGTCACTGCCGTACGTTCTCCATTCACATATCCGGCTGACGCTGCTGGTGACATCTTTTATCTCACTGCATAACAATGCCTCTTTTTTCAGATACGCTCCGTAATACGAATACGGAAGCACCTTGCCTTAACGTCAACGACCTTCAGGTTCAGGGCTTCGGCATTTTTGCCGATACGGCTGCTCGCAACGCGCTCAACGTCACCATCCGTACGGAGGGGTATCTCGCGTGCATGAACGATAGCGACAAGGTCTACATCTATACCAGTAGCAGCACAGCTAACGCCGACTGGCAGGACACTGCCAACTGGCAACTTACGGGAGTAGATACTCTTATCGGCCTCACCGACACCCCTGCTGGCTACGGCACTACGGGTCAGGTGCTTACTACCAACGGCACCGACGCTGCTGCTTGGGAGGACGCCCCTAGCCCGGTAGGTATCGACTTGGCCCTCAACACCCGTACCAACCCCTACTCTGCTGCTGGCGACCACGAGGGTACGGTCTTGAGCATCGGTGGCACTGCCGGCCTTATTGTAGGCACGGTATACTACTGGAACGGCACGGATTGGGTCGACGCCAACGCCGGCGCTGTCGCTACCGCTGACGGCCTTATGGGCATCGCTACGGTTTCGGGTGTGGCTCCTGACGTCTTGGTCAGCGGCATCATCCAGCTCGCCTCCGTCCCCGGCGCTGTCGGCGACCCCTTGTACCTAGATACTACCAACGGACTCCTTACGGCCACAGCCCCTACGGGCAGCCAAGAGATAGTCCGCGTCATGGGATACAAGCTTGACACCAACCGCGTTTACTTCAACCCATCACAGGACTGGCTTGAGATTGTCTGATGGCTACAGGGGTCACTATTCGTAAAAGAAACGGCGTTAACGTTGTAGGAATTGAGAAGTATGGAACTCTTCTCAATCGAAGTCAAATTAATATTAGCGGTGATAATCGCGCAGATATTATGATTTGGCAAAGCAACACTACGTTAAGCGGAAATCCTCTCACAAGTGCAATTGGAAGTTCGCCTTATAATTTAGACGTTAATTGGGGTGACGGGACTATCAACAGTTGGGCAACATTAGGACCAAATCCTACGCATACCTACGCCTCCGGTGGAACATATACAATTCGTGCGGGGGGAGGTATTGCGAGTTTGTCGGACACCAAGCCTCGTATCATAGATGTCGTCTGTTGGAGCAGCCGTAAGGGTGGTTCCGGAGACCCTTTCAATGGGTTGGGTTATTTAAGTTTTTGTCGTGACACAAATAACCTTTCTTCTGTTAGTGCCACGAACACTATCAATCCTTTGTATTCAGCACAATTGTTTTGGAGCAGTTCTGTTTCCACCATTGATGTAAGCAATTGGGATTTGAATTCAGTAACGTCATTGACTTTAACTTTTGCTTCTTGTTCCAACTTCAATGCAGATACAAGTAATTGGCAAATCGGTCCTTCACTGACTGAATTGAACTCGTGCTTTCAATCTTGCGGTTCGTTTACAGATGGTTTTTTTGGCAATTGGGACGTAAGCAACGTCTTAAATTTTGGTGCTTTTATGCTCAGTGCGGCAGGTCAAGCAAATGAAGGCTTGGACCAATGGACGCTTAACACAACCAATAAGAGTACGGGAACAAACGACAGTATAGTTGCGAATGCCCTTGTTGACTCCACCGCCAATTTTAGTGGAGATGGGGTTTCTAATGGCGCCACGGTAAGAAACATAACCGATGGAAGAACCGCAGTTGTAACGGCGGTTTCCGCTACTCAGTTGACCTTAGATGTAGACATATTTCTTGTCACAGGAAAGTCTTACGAAGTTTTTAGCGGCATTAATATGTCGAACTTCTCTTCAGCTAATTTTGCAGATGATATTGGTGGATGGGATGTCAGTCACGTTACCAGTATGCAGAATATGCTCAACAGTACTAATTTCAATAGTGATATTGGAAGTTGGGACGTAAGTGCTGTAACAAACTTTAGTCAGTTTGTCAATGGCTCTTCATTCAATAATGGCGGAGTTGGGGGTGTCGGAGTAGGCATGGACAATTGGAACGTGCAGGCGGCAACGAACATGACCTCAATGTTTTCTGGCGCAAGTGTATTTAATCAATACATCGGCAGTTGGACCTTAAACGCTGAGGGCGGGCTTTCGTTGACGCAGATATTTAGAGGCGCACTTGCTTTTGACCAAGATTTAAGCGGTTGGGATTGGAGTAAAGTCGTGAACATTTCGCAGTTCATGCGCTTCAAAGATGGAGCGGGAGAAGAATATACAAGCGGAGGGGTCGATGGTGTTGGTGTCGGTATGGACTCGTGGGATATGAGTAATATCACAAATGCAACTAGTGCTTTTCTTCAGCTACGATTCAATCTGTATATCGGCAGTTGGAATTTAAGCAGTTGCACAAATATGAGTAATATGTTTTCTAACTGTTTTACTTTTAATCAAGACATCGGTGGGTGGACATTAAACACAAACCTTGCGGAAAGTGTTAATGGTAGCTCTATGTTTATTTATACGCCGCAGTTTAATAACGGTGGTGTTGGTGGTGTAGGCTTGGGGATGGACCAATGGGACGTTTCTCGTTTTAGTAATATGGCGAACTTCTTTCAGTTCACTTCCTTTAATCACACACTTGAAAGTTGGAGCCCCGGAAATTGTGACAACTTTAATAACTTCTGCGGTTCAGGTCTACGTTTTAATGCGGGGGGGTGGGACATCGGCAGTGCGACGACGATGACCAACTTTATGACAACGGCTACTGCGTTAGAAGCAGACGCTACCATCCGTGGCTGGGAAGCGGCAACAAACACACCCACAGGCGTTAATGCCACGGGTGCTTTTGGCAATGTTACGATGAGTGAGGCGACGTATGCCGCCGCAAAAACTGCTTATGATAATTTGATTTTAGCCGTGGGTAGCGGCGGTTATGGTTGGGATTTAACCAACGCAATCACTTGGGTTCCATGAGTCATTACGTTTCAAGCAAGCCATTTTACATTCTTACGAATGTTCCAAACTCTTATGGGTTCATGTATTCGGCTAATAGTGTTGGGGAAGAGATTCAAGCTCCCGATAGTTATGGTCTTGAGGAATTCGATACCGAAGACGAATTGGCAACGAGGGTAGATGAATTGATTGGTGAAGCCGATTGGTATTGGGACTGTGCCAACAGAATCCCATCGCCGCCAAACCCAAACTATTGGGACCAACAATACTGCTTGGAAAGGATTACATAAAACACAATCTTTATCTGCACTATCTTCCTGAGAACAGAATACCTGAGTGATGGCTGAGCTGAAAAGAATCAACGGAACACCCTTAGTTGTTGCGGCGCGACGTAGTGGAGTCCTGTACGACGTAGTAGACAAAGAGGTGGGCCTTGACGTTCGCTTCTTTGAGATGGTTCAGGACACGAACCTTACTCCCAGTGGTTTAGGTTATGTCAACAGCACAGAGATTCAGGGCACAGAGATTGGTTGGGGCGACGCTTCTTTTTTTGTTGTTCCTAACAACGTGGCTTTCGCGCAAAACCACACCTACGCCACTCCGGGACAGTATAAGATTCGGGCTGTAGGAAGTTATATAGCAAGGTCTAACAATGCTGATGGCGGTCTTGTAGATATTACGCGGTGGGACAACTTTGACTTTACTGATGCTAATGTTTTTGGTGGATGTCGAGGCGCAAGTTTTGGTTCCGTCTCTGCTTCCGGAGGACCTACGGGTTTCCGTGGTACGGGTACCATTGACGCTGACCTTTTGTTTGCTGATTGCCCAAACTTTACCGGTGGGATAAGGAATTGGATTTGGGACAATACTCGCGTTTACAACATAGCAAGTATGTTTCAGAATTGCTCGTCTTTTAACGAAGACCTCAGCACTTGGACAACGATGCGTCCTGCAAATGTCAATTCTACTTTTGCTGCCTGTACCTCATTTAATTCTTCGGTACAGAATTGGGATATGTCGCAGTGTACATCATTTACATACGCATTTCAAGGTTGCTTAATTTTCAACCAACCTCTAACGACTTGGGACGTTAGTGCGGGGACGTCTTTTGCCTTTATGTTCAATGGGGCATCTGCCTTTAACGGTGATATTTCTACTTGGACGCTAAACCCTGCCGGGGGCGTTAGTTTGGGCGGAATGTTTCGAAGTACAGGTTCGTTCGCGGGCGACATCAGTACCGACGCTACCAATGGTTATTGGGATATGACGCGCGTCACGAACACTAACGATATGTTTGAGTTTGCAGGTCCGAACTGCAACCCAACGATGAACAATTGGGACTTATCTAATTGTACGGACATGAGAGATATGTTTAGGAGTGCGGGCGCGGCATTCCAAGGGATTGGATGCGAAACTTGGACGATGAACACTACTACGCCCGTTACTACGGAAAATGTGTTTCAGAGTTGCTCGTCTTTTGACGTTGATATATCGGGTTGGGACATCACTCAATTTTCGACTACCGCAGGTTTTTTTGTGGATTGCACCTCTTTCAATCAAGACCTCACCCCTTGGGCTGTAACGGCTTCTAATTTCGGTCCAAATATGTTTAGCGGCTGTTTTGTTTTTAATGCAGGTCTTGGTGATGGAGTTAGCGGAACCCGGTTGGGATGGAACCTAACGGGATGGGTAGGTTCATTTGGTGGAGCGTTCAGGAATTGTAGAGCTTTCAATCAAGACATCAGCTCTTGGGATATTCAGCCCACAAGTATGTCTTCAGCTTTTAATACCGCTCAACGCTTTAATCAAGACATCAGCGGATGGAACCTCTCTTCTTGTACAAGGTTCGATGCTTGCTTTAATAATGCTCAAGATTTCAATCAGCCCATTGGTGCTTGGGACGTTTCGAGCGCAGACAACTTTCAGCAAATGTTTAGGTTGAATAGTGTCATGGACCAAAACCTTGGTGCTTGGGTTTTGAGTAGTGCAACGAATATGACGAGTATGGCGGGGGGGTTGAGCCTTGCTAACAAAGCGTTGACGTGGATTGGATGGGAGAGCAACACACCAAATACGGGCATCAATTTCACTAATACTTTCGTGGGAACCTTTAGTAAAAGTGCTACTACGGGCGTGGATGGTTATAACGGACAAAGTATGTACCGAGCCATCAATAGCTTGGTCGCCCCCACCCCGGCTACGTCTCGCAGTTCAGGCACGACAACTTCTACTACGGCAAGTAAACTTGTCGATAGCGGGGCTGATTTCGTTACCGATGCAGTTCAAGTTGGCGATGTAGTCACCAATTCTACGGACACAACACACAGCTATGTCACCGCCATTGATAGTGCAACTACTTTGAGTTTGAACGACGATATTTTTGTTTCCGGCGAGGGCTACCAAGTAAGCGGTGGCTACGGAGCCACAATTACCGGAATTAGCTTTACTGCCTGATGTCACATTTTGTATCCACCAAGCCTTTCTTTATCCTTACGGGAGTACCTAACGACCTCGGTTTCATTTATGGTGCAAACGAAATTGGAGAAGAGATACTGTGTAACGAGGCTTACACCTTTACTGAATACGACACCGAAGCTGAGTTCGCCGATGTGGTGGACACATTGAGGGGCGAGGTGGGTTGGTATTGGAAGTGTGAAAACCGAACTCCTTCCCCACCCAACCCCAACGAGTGGGACCCGTCTGATTGCGAAGAGTAAATGCAGCCTCGTTATATTTACGATAAGAAGAGCGACTGCGACCAGTATTGGATTTACTGGGACGGTCCAGTATACGAGGCGATATGTCCAGCACCATTACCCTATTCGAAATCCTCACGCTCGCGGGGGCCCTTATCGGAGTTTACTTCAAGCTCCAAACTGAAATCGGAAAGCTAAAGTCCCGGGTCATTATGTTGGAGCGACAGGAGGGCGACGTGAAGCAGATGCTTACCAACCTCGTTGAGGCGGTACAGGAGATTAAGCTCCTTCTAGCAGAGAAAGGCATCAAATGAAGTGGTTCACCTACGAGGAGTTTGACTCGCCCGACGTTCCGGGCTCTGGCCATGAGATGCAGCCCCTCTTCTTGGAGAAGCTGGATTTGGCTCGTGAGCTCAGCGGGGTACCCTATGTTATCAACTCTGGCTTTCGTACGCCTGAGCACAATGCTGAGGTGGGGGGGGTACCGGGAAGCAGCCATCTAACGGGCTGGGCCAGTGACGTGCGTACCGACAGTTCCAACCGTAGGTTCCTAGTACTGAAGGGCCTCATCGAGGCTGGCTTCAACCGCATTGGTGTGGGTCAGAGCTTTATCCATGTGGACTGCGACCCGAGCAAGGCGGGCAACGTAACGTGGTTGTACTGAATTGCGTACCTTGGTTCTATGGTTGATTTCATCTTAGAGAACTGGCTCGAGCTTACTATCGCTGTTATGGCGCTTTTGAAAGTCATCGTGAACCTCACCCCTTCAGAATCTGACAATGCTGTATTTGGTTATTTCGATATCCTTATTACTGCTATTACTGGCGACCGCCGTAAGAAAAGGTAAGATGGCTAAGATTAAAACGTACAATAACGCTACGACCCCGCTATCTGGCGGGGACAAGGTGATTGGTACTGAGGCCACTGACGACAGTACCAAGAACTTTACGGTTCAAGATATCGCCGATTTCACTCTAGACCCGACTAACGGCAATGTCGTCAATTCCGTTACTGGTTCTTCTGACGTATCTGCCACGCCTACTACGGGAGATGTGTCTGTTGGCCTAACCGATACCACGGTTGTTGCTGGCGAATACGATTACGCCACGGTTACGGTTGATTCTAAAGGTCGTGTTACGCAAGCGTCTACTGGTACTCCGGTAACTTCTCTGAACACTCTTGATGGAAGTATCGCCGTTGTTGCAGGCGACGGTACTAGTGTCATTACTAACGCGTCTACCAACACCATTACCATCAACAGTACTGGTAGTGGCGGCAGCGGCAGCGTTACCCAAGTTCTTGGCGGCACAGGGTTGGACACTTCTCCAGACGGAGGAATTATCACTACGGGTACCATCAACCTTGCGGACACCGATGTTACCGCAGCTACCTATACGAACCCGACCATTACCGTCGATGCTCAGGGTCGCATCACAGGTGCGTCTAATGGCCCAAACATCGACCTTCAGTATGTACTTAACAACGGGGGTGTAGCGAATTCAGGCAGCATCACTCTTACGGGAGGTGGTGTTATTGCGCCTACTGGAGTCGTTGGGGTTCTTTCGTCTTCTACTATTACCGTATTAGACCTCATTCTTAGTGAGAGCTTGGTCGACGGGAATGGCTCTACAGGCACTTTAGGTCAAGTGTTAGTATCCGACCCGACGCTTAATGGTGGTGTTGGAGGAGTCGTTTGGTCAAACGTAGACACAAGTGTATCTAAGGTCACTGTTAGTTCCGCTGCATTGAATGCCGCTACACCCGTCACTGTAATTCCTGCCCCCGGTGCGGGTAAGTATATTCAAGTTGTTTCGGCGTCAGCCAAGTATGACTACGGAACATCGACCTATAGTTTTGCAGCTCCTTTGAAGTTGTATAGCAATTCCTCTACCCCTCAATTTGAGCTGGATGAAAACTTTCTCCTTCTTCCAGCGGACCAAACGCGTGCAATGTCGTTGACCACCAGTGGTGCGTTAGACGAAAACACGGCCATTTTTTTCGCTCCGGCAAGTATACCTACGGTTCAAGGGGACGGTATTATCAATCTTAACGTACAGTATCGAATTGTGGATTTCTAATGCGAGACATCCGCAAGGTTTGCATCGGTCCTAACTATAAGGACTCGATGTGTTATGTGGTGGGGCAGGCCGTTCTCGGCAACTCCCACTTTATACATTTAATTAAATACAACGATGAGACGGGGGGTATCCTCATCTACATCGAGCAGGACAACGTCGTGGTGCTTTGGAAAGAGTTTATCGCGATGCCTACTTCACTGGAATACAATATCAACTTTTGAGGGCTGTAGAGCAATTCATTGTAAAGGGAGAGAGATACGCAAATACCAAGGGAGACCTCATCGTAAGTACGAGTGAGGAAGACCATCGCTTCGCAAACCGCGAGGGCGAGGTAGTGGCGTTACCGTTAGGATACGACGGGCCCATATCTGTTGGTGACACGCTGCTTGTCCACCACAACGTATTCAAGTACTACAACGACATAAAGGGCCGCCAGCAAAGCGGTAGGAGTTTTCTCAAAGACGACCTCTTCCTAGTTGATTTCGACCAGTTCTATATATACCGTAGCGGGGGCTCATGGCACGCCCACGACAGGTACTGCTTTGTGGAGCCTATACCCCCTGAAGATTCTATCATCTTCAAGCCGTTGACAGAGGAGCCGTTGGTGGGTATAATGCGATTTCCAAATCGTTATCTTCAGGCCCAAGGAATTGTGTCTGGTGATAAGGTCACCTTCAAACCTGACAGCGAGTATGAGTTCATCGTAGACGGGGAAAAGATGTACCGAATGTTCGACCATCAAATCACATGCAAGATTCAAACAAGCTAAAGGAGCGCATCATCTCTGCGGGGCGGATAGCTGTTGAGCAACTGATTAAGGTAGCTCAGGAGGATATCCTCAAGCCCGGTGAAGACGACGACCTTGCGGCGGACAGGCTAAAGAATGCGGCAGCTACTAAGAAGCTTGCCATCTTCGACGCGCTGGAGATTTTGAATCGTATCGACTCTGAGGAGGAGGCATTGGGATTGGCGGGGACATCCACTAAGACGGAAAGCAAGGTGGGTTTTGCAGAACGACGGTCCAGATAAGCTATTCACGGTACTCTCCTCTTACATTTCTAAGGGGGTGGTGTCTAATAAGAACCGCGCTAAGACGTGGCTCTACGGCTACAACGAGAAATACGATGTGGTCATCATCTCCAAGACGGGACAGATAGGCGATATCATAGATATTAACGGCCTGCGCATCGCCCTCCCCCCGGAGCCTAAGTCCATCGATGACAAGGACAACAAGTGGGTGCGTCAGGAGCTCCCTCGGGCCCTCTCACGCATCCAAAGCATCTTCCAGTGGAATGAGATGCCGAATACATTTAAGGCCAACTGGGTGGACTATATCGAGGGCGAGTTCGACCGCCGCGAGTACGGCCACTGGTTCGTCAACAACGGCAAGTCCACGTATGTTACGGGCGCCCACTATATGTATTTGCAGTGGACGAGTATCGACGTTGGGTACCCTGACTTCCGTGAGGCCAACAGGATATTCTTTATCTTCTGGGAGGCGTGCAAGGCTGACTCTAGGAGCTTCGGTATGACGTACCTCAAGATTCGTCGTTCCGGCTTTTCGTTTATGGGTTCGTCGGAATGTGTCAACACGGGTACGCTGGCTAAAGACTCTAGGGTAGGAATACTTTCAAAGACTGGTTCGGATGCGAAGAAGATGTTTACGGATAAGGTGGTACCCATTGCAAACCGACTTCCGTTTTTCTTCAAACCTATACAGGACGGCATGGATAAGCCGAAAACGGAACTGGCGTTTCGTATCCCTGCTTCGAAGATTACAAAGAAGAATATGTACGATGTGGAGGACGAAGAAATTTTCGGACTGGACACCACCATCGACTGGAAGAATACTGACGACAACTCCTACGACGGAGAGAAGCTAATCCTACTCGTCCACGACGAGAGCGGGAAGTGGGTCAAGCCCAACAACATCCTCAACAACTGGCGCGTCACCAAGACGTGCTTGCGCTTGGGAAGTAAGATTATCGGAAAGTGCCTGATGGGGTCTACATCCAACGCCTTGGCTAAGGGTGGTTCCAACTTCAAGAAGCTGTACGAAGATTCCGACATCGCTACGCGCAACGCCAACGGACAGACCAAGAGCGGCATGTACCGCCTGTTCATCCCTATGGAGTACAATATGGAGGGCTTCATCGATGAGTTCGGGCACCCTGTCTTCCACGCCCCAGAGAAGCCTGTTATGGGTGTCGACGGTATGAAGATTAAGTCTGGCGCCATCGACTACTGGGAGGCTGAGGTCGAGAGTATGAAGAGCGACCCCGATGCGCTCAACGAATTCTACCGCCAGTTCCCACGTACTGAGTCCCATGCTTTCCGTGACGAGAGCAAGCAGAGCCTATTCAACCTCACTAAAATCTACCAGCAGATAGACTATGCTGACAGCCTTGTTAAGGAACACTATCTCACGCGCGGCTCCTTCCATTGGGAGAACGGCATCAAAGACTCTCGGGTCATCTTTAGCCCCGATAAGCGAGGGCGGTTCAACATCTCTTGGACGCCGCCTAAGGGTATGCAAAACAGGGTCATAGATAAACGGGGAACTAAGTATGCTGGCAATGAACACATTGGGTCTTTTGGATGTGACTCCTACGACATTAGTGGCACTGTGGGCGGCGGTGGTTCTAACGGTGCTCTTCACGGAATGACCAAGTTCCACATGGACGACGCGCCAACCAACGAGTTCTTCCTTGAGTATGTGGCCCGCCCGCAGACGGCGGAGATATTCTTTGAGGAGGTGCTGATGGCGTGCGTCTTTTACGGTATGCCTATCTTGATAGAGAACAACAAGCCTAGGTTGCTATACCACTTTAAGAACAGGGGCTATCGGGGGTTCTGTATGAACCGTCCCGACAAGCACTACAACAAGCTCTCTAAGACGGAGCGGGAGCTGGGCGGTATCCCCAACAGTTCTGAGGACGTCAAGCAGGCCCACGCCGCCGCTATCGAGAGCTATATCGAGAAGCACGTTGGCATCGATATGGACGGCACGTTCCGCGACGCAGGCGAGATGGGCGCTATGCCATTCGTACGCACTCTCGAGGACTGGGCTCGGTTTGATATTAGCAACCGTACTGCTTTTGACGCGAGTATCAGCAGCGGATTGGCGGTTATGGCCAACCAAAAACACCTCTATATGCCTGAGCAGAAGAAGAGTTCAATAAGCATTACCTTGCCGAGATATAACAATCGTGGGTCAAGAAGCGAACTTCGGGAGTAAATGAAGGATGTCAAGATTAATATTTCTACCGCTGGTTTCCCCAGTCAGTTTGTTTCTGACGCGGAGAAAGCCACGGAGGAGTTTGGCCTTATGGTCGGTCAAGCCATCCAATACGAATGGTTTAAGAAAGACGGCAACCAGTGCCGGTTCTACAACCAGTGGCGCGACTTCAACCGCTTGCGCCTCTACGCCCGTGGTGAGCAGAGTATCGCCAAGTACAAGAACGAGCTCGCTGTCGACGGTGACCTTTCGTATTTGAATCTGGACTGGACTCCAGTTCCTATCCTCCCTAAGTTCGTTGACATCGTCGTCAACGGATTGTCTGAGCGCGTCTTCAAGGTCAAGGCTTACGCTCAAGACGCCCTGTCGCAAGCCAAGCGCAGCAAGTATCAGGATATGATTGAGGGGCAGATGGTAGCCAAGCCTGTGCTCGATATCATCCAGCAGAAGACTGGCGTCGACCCGTTCACTATGAACCCCGACGACCTGCCTAGCACCGATGAGGAGTTGCAGGTATATATGCAGCTCAACTACAAGCCTGCCATTGAGATTGCTGAGGAGGAAGCCATCAATACCATCCTCGAAGAGAACCACTACAGCGACTTGCGCAAGCGCATGGACTACGACCTTACGGTCTTAGGTCTCAGTGTATCTAAGCATGAGTTCTTGCCCGGTTCTGGTGTTCAGCTTTCGTACGTCGACCCGGCTAACGTGGTGTACAGCTACACCGAGGACCCATACTTCAAGGACTGCTTCTACTGGGGAGAGATTAAGACTCTGCCTATCACGGAGCTTATGAAGATTGACCCCACCCTCACCAAAGAGGACTTGGAGGAGATTAGTAAGTACAGCCAAAGCTGGTACGACTACTACAACGTAGCTCAGTTTTACGAGAACGATATCTTCTATCGGGATACGGCTACGCTGATGTACTTCAACTATAAGACGACCAAGAAGATTGTCTATAAGAAGAAGAAGCTCGACGGCGACGGGGCCCGGATGATTGAAAAGGACGACCAGTTCAATCCGCCGGACGAGATGATGGAGGAGGGCAACTTCGAGAAAGTTGAGAAGACCATCGACGTGTGGTATGAGGGCGTTATGGTTATGGGCACCAACATCCTGTTGAAGTGGGAGGTGGCGGAAAATATGGTCCGTCCCAAGTCTGCTTCTCAGCATGCGTTACCTAACTATGTGGCCCACGCCCCGCGTATGTATAAGGGCGTCATCGAGTCGCTTACGCGGCGTATGATTCCTTTCGCCGACCTCATCCAGATTACGCACCTCAAGCTCCAGCAGGTCATCTCTCGCACCGTTCCTGACGGCGTATATATCGACGCTGACGGACTCAACGAGGTCGACCTAGGTACGGGCAACGCATACAGTCCTGAGGACGCCCTACGGCTATACTTCCAAACGGGTAGCGTCATCGGAAGGTCATACACTCAAGACGGAGAGTACAATCAGGGTAAGGTTCCTATCCAAGAGCTCAATAGCAACAGCGGCGCAGCTAAGACGCAGATGCTCATTGGGAATATGAATCACTACTTGCAGATGATTCGTGACGTAACGGGACTCAACGAGGCCCGCGACGGGAGTACGCCCGACTCACACAGCCTTGTTGGCTTACAGAAGCTGGCTGCCGCCAACAGTAACACGGCCACCCGCCACATTCTTGACGGGAGCCTCTATATGTTCCGGTCTCTGGCTGAGGCCCTTACGTACCGTGTTAGCGACATCTTAGAGTACGCTGACTTCAAGGATGAGTTTGTTAACCAGATTGGTAAATACAACGTCAGTATCCTAAAGGAGATTAACGAGCTCTATATCTACGACTTCGGAATCTTTATTGAGATTAGTCCTGACGAGGAGCAGCGTGCGCAGCTCGAGGCCAATATCCAAATGGCTTTAAGCAAGGGTGGTATCGACCTTGAGGACGCCATCGATATCCGAGAGATTAAGAACATCAAGCTCGCCAACCAACTGCTCAAGATTAAGCGTATCGCTAAGCAGGAGGAGGAGCGGCAGTTCCAGCTCCAGCAGCAGCAGATGCAGGCGCAGAACAATATGCAGTCTCAGCAGATAGCTGCGCAGACGGCGATGCAAAAGATTCAGGCGGAGACGCAGAGTAAGATGCAGGTCAAGCAGGCGGAGATTGCTTTCGAGATTGAGAAGATGCAGGCTGAGGCTCAGGCTAAGGCCCAGCTCATGGACCTTGAGTTCCGCTACAACCAGCAGCTCCACGGTATGCAGGAGCAGCAGTTGCAGATGCGTGAGGACAAGCGTGAGGGTGCCAAGTCACAGAGGATTAGTCAGCAGAATACTGAGCAGAGCAAGCTTATCGACCAGCGTAAGAACAACTTGCCACCAATGAATTTCGAGTCGAATGAGGACAGCCTAGATGGCTTCGACTTGGCTGAGTTTAGTCCGCGATAAATAATATAATTTTACACTAATGGAAATCAAAGTCCGGGAAGTCAACGAGGTAGAATCTAAGTCCACCCAAGAGGTGGAGCAGGAGCTCCTTGCTAAACACGAGGATGAGGTCAATGGCGAAACCGCTGTTGAGGAGGGGGCAGTAACCGAGGATAAGCCTGCGGGCCTGTCTGAGGACGAGGTGCGTTCGTTTTTAAGCGAGCGTTACGGTCGGGAGATTAACTCTTTGGATGAGCTGGCTGAGGCCCGCGAGCAGGAGTTGCCCGAAGATGTAGCCGCGTATTACAAGTACCGTCAGGAGACGGGCCGTGGCTTGGAAGATTTTGTCAAGCTCAACAGGAACCTCGACGAGTCGGACGGGGACAAGTTGTTGCGCGACTATTTACTTGAGACGGAAGATGGCCTCGATGCTGAGGACGTCGATATCCTTCTCGAGGAATACAAATACGATGAAGACCTCGATGACGAGGGCGACATCAAAAAGGCCAAGTTGGCCAAGAAGAAAGCTATTGCTAAAGCGAAGCGACACTTCGAGGAAGAGAAAGAGAAGTACAAAGCACCTCTTGAGTCAAGGGGTGTCGACTCTCTGGAAGGTTCTGAGGAGTATCAGGAGTATAAGCAATACGTTGAGCAGGCGAAGACGTACCAAGAGGAGCAGAAGCGCAGGAAGGAGTGGTTTGACGATAAGACCAACGAGGTGTTCAGTGAACAGTTCAAGGGCTTTGAGTTCAACCTCGACGACAAATCCTACGTCTATACTCCCGGTGACCGCACAGAGTTGAAGAAGCTCCAACAGACTCCCGAGGCTTGGTTAAACAAGTATCTGGACGATAAGGGGCTTGTGAAGGACGCTGCGGGATACCACAAGTCTTTATCTGTCGCTATGAACCCTGAGAAGTTTGCCCGGTTCTTTTTTGAGCAGGGCAAAGCTGAGGCCGTGGACGACGTTATGCGCAAGACAAAAAACATAAACATGTCAGAGCGCACGACACCGCAGACCACGTCGAAGGGGGGATTAAAAATCCGTGCCGTCAATCAAGATTCAGGTCGAGGCTTGAAGATTAAGACGCGGCGCACCACCTAAAACAAAAACAAGAAAACATGGCAGGTTCAGTACAAACACCTCCGGGGTTCAATTTGCAACCCAGCGCAGAGCGGGTTCCAGTTGCATCCAACTATATCACCAACTTCGACTTCCTCAACCAGTATCTCCCTGATACTTACGAGAAGGAGTTCGAGCGTTACGGCAACCGGACTATCTCCGGCTTCCTCCGCATGGTTGGTGCCGAGATGCCCACCAACTCAGACCTCATCAAGTGGGCTGAGCAAGGTCGTCTCCACACTAAGTACACCAACGTAACCACTACGCAGGCTCCCGGAGCTATTAGCACCGCAGTAACGTGGACTGTCGGCGACGCTCTCGTCCCCGCTGGAACGGTTACTACTGGAGGTGATGGCGGCATCGCTATCCGCATTGGTCAGACAGTATTCATTACCGACAACGCTGCCGGTAGTGGTTTGAGCAACAAGGGTATTGTCACCGACGTTGATTACACCCTAGGCACTTTTAATGTGCGGTATTATGAGGCTAACCAAAACGTCCCCGATACGACTGCTTGCACCGTGATGATTTACGGTTCTGAGTTCAAGAAGGGAACCAACGGAATGCTTAACTCTCTTGAGGCCGACGACTTCATCTTCGAGAACAAGCCCGTCATTCTCAAGGACAAGTATGCTGTCTCTGGTTCTGACATGGCTCAGATTGGATGGATTGAGGTTACCACAGAAAACGGTGCTACCGGATACTTGTGGTACATGAAGTCCGAGCACGAGACACGTCTCCGCTTTGACGACTACCTCGAGACAGCTATGATTGAGGCCGTTCCTGCCGCAGTGGGTTCCGGTGCAGCAGCGGAGTTGGGTGTACCTAACGCTGTTGTTGGTTCTGCTCAAGGAGCTGGTTCCGAAGGTATCTTCTACGCTGTAGAGAATCGCGGAAACCTCTGGTCTGGCGGTATCCCTTCTGCTTTGGCTGACTTCGACGCTATCATCTCTCGCTTGGATAAGCAGGGTGCTATCGAGGAGAACGTCCTCTTCGTGAATCGTGAGATGAGCTTCGATATCGACGACATGCTGGCTGCACAGAACAGCTACGGTGCCGGCGGTACGAGCTACGGTCTCTTCGACAACGACGAGCAGATGGCGCTCAACCTTGGTTTCACAGGCTTCCGCCGTGGTTACGACTTCTACAAGTCTGACTGGAAGTACCTGAACGACCCAACCATGCGTGGCAACCTCACCAACGGTGGCATCAATGGATTGCTCGTTCCTGCTGGAAGCACCACGGTCTATGACCAAGTGCTCGGTAAGAACGCCAAGCGTCCGTTCCTCCACGTCCGCTACCGCGCCTCAGAGACTGAGGACCGCCGGTATAAGACTTGGATTACAGGTTCTGCCGGAGGTGCTGCTACCAGCGACCTCGACGCGATGGAAGTCAACTACCTGTCCGAGCGTGCTGTGTGCGTGATGGGAGCGAACAACTTCTTCCTGTTCAAGGACTGATTGTGAACTGGATATTGGGGAGCACAACGGGTGCTCCCCTCTATCTCCCCTTAATTAAAATAGAAATGAATACTGATAAAACGTACCGCCTGCTCCGAGGGCAGGCCCCCCTTTCTTTTATGATTCCCGGTCGTAGCACCAACCGCAAGCCTCTCCTTTTTTGGGATGAGGAGAAGGGTGAAAACCGTGTGCTACGCTACGCTCGCAACCAGAAGAGCCCCTTCGAGGACGAGCAAGATGGTAACGCCATCGTTGAGCCCATCATCTTTGAGGATGGTATGCTCCACGTCCCTAAGACCAACCCCGTCTTACAGCAGTTCTTGGACCACCACCCCATGAACGGGTCGCAGTTTGAGGAAGCCAATGACGAGCGCGACGCTGAGGCAGAAGTCGAGCAGCTCAATATGGAGGTGGACGCACTCATCGAGTGCAAGGCTTTGACGCTGGACCAGCTTGAGACTATGGCCCGCCTTATGCTTGGTATCGACCCATCGAGATACACTACGGCTGAGCTGCGCCGCGATATGCTTATCGCTGTCCGCCGCGAGCCCGAGCACTTTCTGCACTTGGCTAACGACCCAGACCTGAAGTTGCAGGGTAAGATTCACCGATTCTTCTCTGACAACCTCTTGTCTTTCCGCCGCAACAAGACGGAGATTTGGTTCAACGGTCCTACCAACAAGAAGAAGTTGGTTACTGTCCCTCACGGCCAAGACCACCTTCAAGTAGCGACGAGCTATCTGCTTAGCGAAGAGGGCCTTGAGCACCTCCGCACTCTCGAGACGTTGGTTTAAGAATAGGTATCTTGCTCACGGATTTAATTTTTTCCCATGAACAAATATCTTTCTTTCGTTACCGGTGACGGTACCCAGCTCATCCCTATCGGGCAGGGCCTCTACGTTGAGCAAACTGACGCCACTGAACTTAGGTTGTACTCTACTGAGTCCTTTACCCATCATTACAACTTGACCACTGTTGCGGGCACCTTCGCACTGGTTAACGCCGTCAACGCGGCCTTGACTGAGGCGTCTCAGACCAACTGGCGTGACACCGTCCATCCCGTGGCGTTACCCACAGGGCAGACCGTCACTAGCATTGAGGTGACAGTTTTCACGTAACGAGTGGAGTGTTAACCATACTACTAGAGAAAGCCACCTTCGGGTGGCTTTTTCGTTTGGCGCTATCTTAGAGGAATGATTGATTCAGTCCGTCAAACCGTATTGTCGATTCTCAATAAGAACAACTACGGTTACGTCTCTCCTTCCGACTTCAACCTGTTCGCTAAGCAGGCGCAGCTAGAGATTTTCGAGTCGTATTTCACGGGCCTCAACCAAGCCATCAACGCGGAGAACGCGCGTATGTCTGGTACCGACTACGCCAATATGACCAAGGGCATCAACGAAGACATCGACGTCTTCTCCGTGTCTGGGCCCCTGACGCAAAGCGCAAACAATCTGTTCTTAACTCCGAGCACCGCTACCACCGGTGACGACTACTACCTGCTGAACAAGGTGTTGGTCAATGGCGCTGAGGCAGAGCCCGTTACGCACAGCCGCATCACCCTGCTGGCCAACTCTAACCTGACGGCACCGTCGGCGCAGTACCCCGCGTATACCATCGACAACCCCGCTGCCGGGCAGGTCGTGACCATCTACCCTACGGCAACGACGTACGCGCCGGGCGATGTCGTAGCTCAATACGTGCGGTATCCCCTTGACCCGAAGTGGACGTATATATTGCTTGCTAACGGAGAGCCTGTATTCAACCAGTCGTCTACTGACTACCAAGACTTTGAGCTACCTATCGAAGCGGAACCACGATTGGTTTATCGCATCTTGCAGATGGCTGGCATGAGCATCCGCGAGGGCGACGTCTATCAGTACGCTAACGCAGAAGAGAAAGAGCAGTAATGGCATACATCACAGACTACCAGTACTACGAGAACGGGGGCAACACTCCCGAGGACGCGAACTGGGGCAGCTATCAGTACGTTTCGTTGCAGGATATCGTCAACAACTTCCTGTTGATGTATAGCGGCAACCACTCCCTTGTCAACAACGAGGAGCGGTACAAGGTCTTATTCCATGCCAAGCGAGCCATCCAAGAGCTCAACTACGATGCGTTCAAGGAGATTAAGATTCTCGAGCTTAGCGTATGCGATAGGCTCCGCTTTGTCTTCCCTCCCGACTATGTCAACTGGGTGCGCATTTCCCTATATAAAGACGGAATCCTTCGACCGTTAACGGAGAATATTCAGACGAACTGGAGTTCAGCATACCTACAGGATAACGACTGCCGCATCCTCTTCGACCAGAACGGAGCGATACTCAAGCCGCAGGACTCGACCATCGACTACGACCGCATCACGGGAACCAAGAAGAGCATCTACATCAACGGCAACAGCCAGTTCGACGGTCAGTTTGGATACTGCTGCGATGGCGATTGGTATTTCGATTACAACATCGGCGCTCGGTACGGATTGAATACGGAGACGGCTAACGCCAACCCCACCTTTAGCATCGATAAGAAAGGCGGTGTCATCAACTTCAGTTCTGCTATGGCTGACGAGCTCTGTATCCTTGAGTACGTCAGCGACGGTATGGAGGGTGGCGACAATACGGCTATCACGGTCAACAAGATGTTTGAGGAGTACGTGTACGCATACATCCAGTATGCTATCCTTGACGCCAAGCTCGGCGTACAGGAGTATATCGTAAGCCGGGCGCGGAAAAAGAAGAACGCTCTCCTGCGCAACGCTAAGATTCGCATCAGCAACATCCACCCCGGGCGCTTGCTTATGAACCTGCGTGGTCGCGACAAGTGGATTAAGTAATGGCAAATCTGGTAAGGAACTTCATCAAGGGCCGTATGAACAAGAGCGTCGACGAGCGCCTTGTCCCCAACGGAGAGTATATCGATGCTCAGAATATCCGCATGGGTTCCACCGAGGACTCAGAGATTGGTGCGATAGAAAATACCAAGGGCAACACGCAGCTCACCACTCTGGTCTACCCACCTACGGGCACCGCCTTGAGCGCCAACGCCACGTGCCTAGGGGCGTATAGCGACGGAGCCAATGAGACCATGTACTGGTTCGTGCATGACCCTTCGTTTGTTGATAGCGGCTACGCTGGGGTCCTCGACCTCATCGTCTCGTACAATATGCGTAGCGACTTGCTTACGTACCATGTGGTAAGTACGAGTGCGCTTAGCTTCGACCCGCAGCATCTCATCACGGGCATTGACTTGGTTGACAACCTGCTGTTCTTTACCGACGACATCAACCCTCCTCGACGTATCAATGTCGGTCAGGCTTACCCCCAGCCTGTAGCGTTTGCAGACAGCGGCCTCTTGGCTGACGATATCCTTGTCATCAAGCGCCCACCCTTGGCGGCACCTGTGGTTACGGCTGTTGATGTGGTATCGAGGGAAGACTACATGGAGGACCGGTTCCTCTGCTTTGGTTACCGTTGGGAATACACCAACAACGAGTACTCGGCTACCTCACAGTTTAGCGACCCCATCTTTGAGAGCGAGCCGTTTGCATTTACTACCGAGTCATACCTCAACGAGGGTATGGTCAATTCCGTTCAGGTGTGTGACGTTACGGTACGTACAGGTAGTTCTTTGGTCAAGGGTATCGACATCCTTTTCAAGGAGATGGATGACAACATCATCCGCGTCATTGAGAAGGTAGATAAGGCGGACTCCGCTTTGACGGACAACTCCGACTTTACCATCCAGTTCAGCAAGCAGAAGATTTTTACCATCCTTCCGGAGAGTGAGATACTGAGGCTGTACGACAACGTCCCTCGGTTGGCTAAGGCCCAGACCTTGATGGGCAATAGGATTGTTTACGGCAACTACCTCGAGGGGTACGATATGCGCAACCTGAACGGGCTTAACGTCAAGCTTGGGTTCAATGCGACATTGCTTCAAACGCCACTGGATGCCGAAACGGCAAGTACGCAACCCACGTTTTCAGCTCCCAGCCTGCATAGCAATCGCGTCTATGAGGTTGGCATCGTCTATATGGATGAGTACGGTCGCTCTAGCACTGCTCTTGTTGCGCCTAATAATAAGGTGGAGCTCGAGTGTGGCGATTCTATTTTCCAGAATCAGATTCGGGTTACGATACCGTCTCTTATGCTGGCCCCTTCGTGGGCTAGGAGGTACAAGTTTGTTATCAAGCCCGACAGCGAGAACTACGAGACCATCTATACCAATCAGAATTTCGTGTGGCCTGAGCCTCCTCCTCCTGAGGAACCCCAGCCGGATGTAACGGACGTTTACTTTTTGCTCGAAGGGGAGAACGCGGCCAAGGTCGAGAAGGGGGATACGTATGTGGTGAAGAGCGACACGTCTGGTGCGGTTACGTCATGTACTTACGCTGAGGTTCTAGAGAAGAAAGCATATGCTGTAGGCGAGCTTGACGATACGGTTACTCCACTTGTACCAGCTATTGCGGGTACGTACATGAAGATGAACCCGGATTTCTCGTACACTTCTCCTAACGTGTCAAACACCTCCCCCGGTGAGCAGTCGGCAGGCACCAATGGGGGTTCGGACCAACGCACGGAGAATGGTCCACTTAATGCCGGAAACTATCCTGTACTCGTATACAAGTTCGACGACAAGACCTTTTCATCCCTAAACGACGTTCCCGCAGGCAGCCGCATCCGTCTTACGTTTAGTCTTACCCGTCAGGGTCGCGGCGACGGAACGGGTTCGTGCGATAAGCGTACCCTCGACTTTGACCATACGTGGGAGGTGGAGGACAATTACCTCTCTATTATGGACTGGTTCTATGGCGCTACCGGGCCGTCGGGAATTGCAAACGACGTGATTGACACCATCGAGGCAGCGGAGGGATTTACCGGAGACCCCAACGGAAACCCTCCGGGTATGACGGTTCAGCCATTGTCTACTACTGGCTCTCCGGGTTTTGGGATTACCCCTGCTGAAGGTCAGATGGCATGGTACGACCCGGGCCTTGCTGTCGGCCCATGGCTCATTATCTATGGCTCTGAAAAATGCGGTGGTGTAAGCGGTGGCAACAGCCCCAACCGTAGGTCTAGGGTTAAAGCAAGCCTGTCTATCACACGTGCTACTGACGCAGTAGTTTTCGAGACGGAGCCGCAGCCTGCACTGCCCGACCTGTGGTATGAGTCCAGCGCATCGTATCAGATTAATCAGCAGTTTGGACTACACTATGGGAGCGCAGACGGTCAAGACCAGACGGCAACTCAGCCGGCCATCGTTAACACCGCGTTCTTCAACTGCATCACGTATGGCAATGGTGTCGAGAGCTATAAGATTCGTGACTCGATTAGCGGTAAGCCACTTACCCTTGGCAACCGTGTTACTACTACTAGCGATGAGAGGTTTTCTGAGGTTCGCCGCTTTGCTGACCTGACGTACAGCGGCGTCATCAACGATGAGACCAACATAAACAAGCTCAATGAGTTCAACCTTGGCTTGCTCAACTTCAAGCCGCTAGAGGACAGCTATGGGCCTGTAGAGAAGCTGTTCGGTAGGCGCACCGACATCCTCACGTTGCAAGAGGATAAGATTAGCTACGTCTTGGCGGAGAAGAACTTGCTTACCGACTCTACTGGCGCCAGCGTGGTTACGTCCGTGCCTGAGGTATTGGGTACGCAGGTGGCCCGCGTCGAGGACTTTGGTATCAGCAACAACCCCGAAAGCTTTGCGCAGTGGGGGCCGCACAAGTTCTTTACCGACGCCAAGCGCGGTGCCGTCATACACCTCTATGGCGATGAGCAGAAGGAGCAGCTCGAGGTCATCAGTGAGAACGGTATGCGGAGCTGGTTCCGCGATGAGTTTATCGAGAGCTTTAACACGCAGAAGCTAGGCGGATACGACCCGTATATGAACGAGTACGTCTTGGCTAGTAACGATGTGTTCCTGCCCGGTCAGGAGGACTGCATCGAGTGCGATACCATCCAGACGTTTACACTGACCCTAGCGCAACAGAGCTACTGCGTCAACCTTGGCAATGTCGTTGGCCCTGTAACCATCAACTACGCCGTTATTGACCCGGTGGCTGACGATGACTCCGCTACGATTACCACAACGTACGATGGCTCCAGTGTCACCACTGGCCCTATTACGAATGTCTCTCAACCCTCTGTTCCTATAGTCAACAAGACCTCTATCATTGAGAACACCATAACTATCGACCTTGACTACACGCCCGGGGTGACGGGACGTCCCTTCGTTATTCAGGTTCAGGTTAAGTGTCCACAGCCTCAGGCACTCAACGTTAGGTTGATTACGGTCAATCGAAACGCTGATGCAAGGAAGTCTATCCATAGTGAGTTCCAGTGGCAGGACGGGGTCTTCGCCTCTCCGCTCAGCAGCACCGCCGTTAAGTTTCAGTCGGGTACCGACCCGGTCATCGCCAACTGGCAAGAGTTTACCGTGGCTCAGGGCAGCAACCTCGGGCCCACCGACGACAGTACGGTCGAGATGATTTACAATCGTATCGCGCCTGACAACTACACGATTCGCCCGACCGACACGTTCAAGTATCTGCGTGACAACACCGACTATCGGGAGGCAGACATCGTGACGCTTTTGGGTGCTGCTACATCGCTTACCCCTGCGGGTTCTGACCCGGAGTACAAGGCAGATTTCGTGATGCCAAGCACGGGCGCCTACCTCTATCTAATCTGGGACTACTCGAACTGATGCCTAACTACACGCTGACATATAGCCCGCCTGCTGAGGGTTGGCCTTCGTTCTACTCGTTTGAGCCTGAGTGGATTCAGGGTATGAACCAGTACCTATATACGTTCAGTGGCGGGAATATCTTCCGGCACAATACCAACGAGGTGCGCAACAACTACTACGGCTTACCCGTAGACGGAGAGGGAAACCCTATCGCGTATCCCAGCACTATCCAAAGCGTCTTCAACGACGAGCCCATCGTCAACAAGATTTTCAAGACGTTGGCTATCGAGGGTAACCGCCCTTGGGCCGCTACGTTTATCTCTGACCAGCAGGACGGCAGGTTTATGGACGTAGGGTTCTTTGAGAAGAAGGAGGGCGACTGGTTTGCTTTCGTGCGTACGGTCAACAACAACCCCGCTGAGCCTG